>OBXI01001563.1_pt1 | contig 12260 bp, 10 predicted proteins | sample 1538161 | NCBI WGS metagenome assembly OBXI01 (sample SAMEA2580142, study PRJEB22360) | human gut metagenome | biome: human gut; feature: human-associated habitat; material: faeces | place: Denmark | collected 2008/2010 | reverse complement strand
GGCCGTAATCAGCAGACGGCCGGCGGCCTGCATCTGGTACAGGCGGTGCACGCCGGTGGTCGTTTCCTCGGAAACGCCCTTCAGCTCGGGAAGCCAGCGATGGAAAATGCCCGGAGTCGCCGCGGCAATTTTTTTCAACAGGGCCTTGACGACTTCCTCTTCTTCCGATTCCGACGGGGTATCCACCCAGTCGGAGCCTTCTTCCATTTCATACCCGCGGTGGATAAGCAGGGTGGCGTCTCCGCCGTCGTCCACAATCAGCTGCGGCCCCAGCCCGTCCGGAAAGTTCATGGCCTTCCACGTACAGTCCCAGTATTCCCGCAGCGTTTCCCCCTTCCAGGCGAAGACGGGGGTGCCGGATTTGGCGATGGCGGCGGCGGCGTGGTCCTGGGTGGAGAAAATGTTGCAGCTCGCCCAGCGGACGGAAGCGCCCAGAGCCGTCAGCGTTTCTATCAGCACGGCCGTCTGCACCGTCATGTGCAGGGAGCCCATGATGCGCACGCCCTCCAGGGGTCTGGCGGCAGCGTACTTTTCGCGCACGGCCATCAGGCCGGGCATCTCATGCTCCGCAATATCCAGTTCCTTGCGTCCGAAATCCGCCAGGCCGATATCGCGCACCTTGTATTGTTCCGTTTCTGAAAACATGTCTGTAAGCGTTGTCGTAGGATTAATGAAGAAGTTGTTTCAGGAAGGCCAGGCGCGTTTCGTCCAGCTGTTCCCAGGGCAGTTCCGGATTAGTGAAATGCCCGTAGTGCGTCGTCTTCCGGTAAATAGGCTGAAGCAGATTCAGCTGTTTCACCATATCCGCGGGCTTGAAGGAAAAGATGTTTTCCAGCGCATTTTCAATGGATATTTCCTCCACTTTCCCGGTACCGAACGTATCCACCCGGATGGAAACCGGAGCGGGGTAGCCAATGGCGTAAGCCACCTGCAATTCACATTTGTCCGCCAGTCCGGCAGCCACAATGTGCTTGGCAACCCAGCGGCACATATACGCGGCGGAACGGTCCACCTTGGACGGGTCTTTCCCGGAAAAGGCTCCGCCGCCGTGGCGCCCCATGCCGCCGTATGTGTCCACAATAATTTTGCGGCCCGTCAGGCCGGAATCCCCGTGGGGACCGCCCACGACGAATTTCCCGGTGGGGTTGATGAAATATTCCGTCCTCTCATCCAGAAGCTCCGCAGGAAGCACATTTTTAATGAGTTTGACGCAATATGAGTAAATCGTGTCATGGTCCACGTCTTCCGTGTGCTGGGTGGAAATAACTACGTTTTCAATATGCGCGGGACGCCCGTCTTCGTCATAGGCCACAGCCACCTGGGACTTGCAGTCCGGGCGCAGCCAGTCCACATGCCCGCGCTTGCGCCTCCTGGCCAGCTCAATGAGCAGTTTATGCGCAAACACGATGGGGGCCGGAAGCAGCTCCGGCGTCTCATTCGTTGCGAAGCCGAACATAATGCCCTGGTCTCCGGCGCCCTGCTCCGCATGGCCCTTGCCCTCCGCCTCCCGGGCGTCCACTCCCTGGGCAATATCCGGGGACTGTTCCGTGAGCAAATTCGTGAAAAAGACGGTATCCGCATGGAAAACGTCGTCGTCCTGCCTGTTGCAGTACCCGATCTCCCGAATGGCCTGGCGGGCGATTTTTTCCGGATCGATCACCGCTTTGGTCGTCAGCTCTCCGGCAATGATGACCATATTGCTCTTCACCAACGTTTCACATGCAACGCGGCTAGTTTTGTCTTGAGCCAGGCAGGCGTCTAAAATAGAGTCGGAAATGTAGTCGGCCACCTTGTCCGGATGGCCTTCTCCAACGGATTCCGACGTAAAGATGTGAGGGGTGTTTCTACTCATATCGATAAATCTCGATGTGTTGATATATTATTCCGCTATGAAGTCAACCCTAAAAACGCTCAAACTCCTGGCAGATCCCACCCGCCTGCGCATCATCAACGTTCTGAATGAAGAATCCCTGAGCGTCGCGGAACTTCAGGAAATTCTCGGCATGGGGCAAAGCCGCATTTCCACCCAGCTGGCCCAGCTCCGGCAGGAAGGGGTGGTGGAGGACGCCCGTTCCGGCAAAAACGTCTTTTACACTCTTTCCCTGGCAGGTGATCTGCACAATGTAGCCCTGAAAGCCTGCGAGGAATTGCCGGAGGCGGAAACGGACAAAAAAGCCCTTCAGGTTATCCTGGACAAGCGCAAAAACCGCACCCAGGCCTATTTTGACGAAGTAGTGTGCCGTCTGGGCAAGAACTACGCGCCCGGCCGTTCCTGGAAAGCGCTGGCCGGTGCTCTGCTCCGCATTCTGAACTATGACGTAGTGGCGGACCTGGGAGCCGGGGAAGGTTTCGTTTCCCAGCTCATCTCCCCCAGCGCCAAACAGGTGATCGCCGTAGACAACTCCCCCAGCATGGTGGAGCTGGGGCAGGAGCTGGCGCGCAAACACGGGCTGGACAATCTGGAATACCGCCTGGGCGATATCGAAGCGCCGCCCATTAAACCCGGCACGGTGGATCTGGCCCTGCTCAGCCAGGCCCTGCACCATGCGCAAAAGCCGTCCAGAGCGCTGGAAGCTGCGTGGGATATCCTGAAATCCGGCGGTTGCCTGGTGGTGCTGGATCTGCTCCAGCATGGACAGGAGGAAGCCCGTGAACTTTACGCGGACCGCTGGCTGGGCTTCACGCCCGCCGCCCTGGAAAGCATGCTGAAGGAAGCGGGATTCCGGAACATCCACACGGATATTGTGGACAGGGAGCCGGACCCGCCCCATTTCCAGACTCTGATGGCCGCCGCCTGGAAACCGTGACGTACAGCCGTCTTAATCCATTTTCCTTCCGGAATAGCCGGAGCGGACTTTCCGACATGCCTCCACAAGATTCCTCACGGTACCGGCATGCCATCCATGAAAAGCCGCTACATCCCGGAAACCCTGTCTTCCGGAGGCCTTTCCGCCGGAAAGGGGCGGCTTCCGGATTGCAGGGCTTCCCGCATTCCCCGGACAATATCCATCATCTGTCCTGCAGACAGCTCCTCCTTACCCTCAATTTCCTCATCCACCAGCGCTTTCATTTCCTCCAGCAGATGCTCCGGCTCCAGACGGTAAGTAAGCAGCACCCGGAACAGCTCTCTTCCGGCAGCCTGCAGAGGGACCGCAGGAAAATCCGCGACACTATTCAAATCTTTTTCTTCAAAGGAATTCAGGAGCTTTGCATACCGCAGGAAAGCGCACTTGAATTCCCCTGGGCATCCGCCCATATCCACTGAAGCCAAATACCGGCGGAAGGAAATCTCCGCCGCCAGATGCACGGCCTCATCCCCCGTGGATTCCGCCAGCCACGTTTCCTTTTGCTTCAGATGCACAAGCAGGAGGACCTTCCTCATGGCTTCCCTCTGTCTGCCCTTGGGGCCACTTTTCAGTTTGACCAGATCCAAATCCAGATCCGCGGCATCGGGGCTCGCTACATCCTGGGCGAGAGACACACCCAGGGAGGCCGCCATTATGACAAACGGCAGCCACCTCCTCATGCATTCCCGAATATGGACCATTGCGGTCAGCCATTACATGAAAAACGCCGGAAAATCAACCCAAATCCAGCGCCTCCGGCATGAAGAAAATCCATGCCGGAATGTTGTGCCCGCCCAGAGGAACACCCGGAACTGCAGATCATTCCGACATAAGCTCCATCCCTCCGTTTTCCAAGCGTTCCGGGCGGGAAAAGAAGGAAAAAACGATGTCCGCACCCGTACCCGGCTGCTGGCCGGGAAGGACGGCTTCATGCCAGCCGGAGAGATTGACGGACACACGGGCATATGAGAAAAAACCGTCTATGCTATTCGCAGTAGTGATTTTCCTTTCCGTGGTCGTGCTCGGTGTCATTGCCGCGCTGCGTTTCACCAAAGGCATCATTCCCCTGCGCACCTACGAATCCCGGGAACTGCCCGGCTTCCCCGGCCCGGCGGGATTAATCCACCGCCTGGACGGTGCGGAAAAACGCCAGCGGAAACTGGAGAAAGCCCGGTTTCCCGGAGTGGATGAAAACGGATTCATCAGCCTTCCTCCGGCATGGGAAGGCAAGGTGACCGCAGGCCGGCTGGCCTGCGTAGCCCATACCTGGGCCATGAGCAGCCTGGTCCGGGAAGACCCGGAGGCGGCAAAAGCCCGCAAAACCGCCTCTGCGCGCGCCACGATGATTCCTTTTTTCACAGCTCTTATCCTGCTGGGAATGCTGACGGCCGGACTGTTGAAATTCCAGATCGCGCTGGCCATCGGGCTGGCCTGCTGGGCCTTTTTCACTTTCTCCGCCCTTCCCTCCCAGTTCCGCGAATGGAAAGCGGCGGAAATAGCCAAATCAGGGCTAAAGGAAGCCGGGCTGTGGCCCGTGCTGCCTTCGGACGCCATGGCTGTGGAACAATGCCTGAAAGCGTTGTCATGGTGCCACGTGGCAGGCTTCCGACGCATTCTGCCCAGATAGCGGTTTCCCCGGCGATGAAGCGCATTTTTCCGGTCAAACCGGCCTTTGGGAGAAAAAAATCTTGAAACGGGGATGCGTGTAACCCACTCTTTCATCGTCGTCAACTTTTCCTTACCGTTTCCATCTCTCCATGAATGAGTCCGCAAACCCCATCCTCAAATATTTTTCGGAATTCAAGATCCTGAAAACCGTATCCAAGGATTTCTGGCTTACCAACGTCGTCCAGTTCTTCGACGGAATGGCCTATTTTTCCATGATTACGGTATTCGTCCTCTACCTGACGGACTATTGCAGCTTCAACGATGCGGACGCCGCCCTCTGGGTAGGCCTGTACACCCTTTTCATCTCCGCCTTCGTCTTCGCGGTGGGTTCCATCTGCGACATCATCGGCATACGGCGCACTTACCTAATCGGCTTCATCATCCTCATTGCCGGGCGCCTTATCATGGGCTTCGGTCCGGACCTCAGCCCAACCGTGGACTCCGGAAGGCTGGCCGTCATGACGGGCATTCTGATTATGTCCTTCGGCACGGCGTTCATGTCCCCCGTCATCCAGACTTCCATCCGGCGCTTCACTCCGCTGAAAGCGCGTTCCACGGGCTTCAATATCTACTACCTGCTGATGAACATTTCCGCCGTCATCGCGAACGTGTTCCTGATTGAATTTTTCCGCAAGCACTTCGGCGCCGTGGACGGCGGATACTGGATTATCAACTTCGGAACGCTGATGGTGCTGCTGGGCTGCATCACCACCCGTTTTATTAATGAAGACAACTACTCGGAACCCAGCGAACGGGAGGCGAACATCAATGCCCCCCTCCGCAGACCTCTCCAGCTCTTCATGGAGGTGTGGAAGGAATCCGCCTTCCGCAAACTTATCCTCTTCCTTGTGCTGACCATGGGCGTGCGCATCGTTTTCACGCTGCAATTCCTGGTGATGCCCAAATACTACGTGCGTACGCTATATGACGACTTTGCCATAGGCTCCATCAATGCCGTCAACCCGGCCATCATCGTCTCCGGCCTCATCCTGCTCATTCCGGTGCTGGGCCGCTTCTCTACCGTTGGCCTCATGATTGCGGGCATGTCCATCTCCGCTTTCTCTCTCGTTTTCATGGCCATTCCCATTGAATGGTACTACCTGGTGCCCGGCATTGAAACGCGCTCTCAGGCGTATCTGGTAGCCATTGTGGCGCAGATCCTGGTATTCGCATTCGGGGAACTGCTCTTCTCCCCCCGCTTCTCCGAATATGTGGCGCGGGTAGCTCCGAAAGACAAAGTGGCCTCCTACATGTCTCTGGCGGCGCTTCCCATGTTCATCGCCAAACCTATCAATGGCATCATCGGCGGCCTGCTCGTCGCCTACCTCTGCTATGACGGCATCTGCGCCAAGATGGATACCGGGCACATCGGCTTCTGGGACTCCCCGGAATTCATGTGGACCATTTACCTGGCCATGGCCGTAATCAGCCCCATCGCCATTATCATGACCCGCAGGACCATCACCTCGGACCATCCCGAGGAAGACGCGGCATCGCCACCCATCAGCGCCATTGAAGCGGAAACGGATCCCGCCCTGACGGCGGAAGAATTTACGGAAGCCAACTCCTGAACTTACGAGACCATGAACCAGCACACGCGCAACATCATTGTGGATTCCCTCATCCTGGTAGCTTTCAGCTCCCTCCTCGGCGGTCTCAGCCTGTTGGTCTCCAAATCTTTCTCCGGAGATCCCAACCCGGCCCTGGACCTTATCACCGTAATGAAGAAAGCGGAGGCCAAAGAAGTCAACGCTTCCTCCGAACAGGAGGAGAAGGAAGCCCGAGTCAAGGGGATGAAGGAATTCGAACAAACCCTGAAGGAAGGGGAAGAACTGGCTGCGGCAGAAGGAAAGGCTTTTGTCAACATGACGGATCCCCATGGCAGAACTCCTGTCATGTGGGTATGCTACGCCAACTACAACAACATTGAGACCACGCTGAAGCTGGAAGCCACTCGGGCCCCCTATCTGGACCGGCTTCTGGAAGACCCCCGCGTGGAAATCGACCGAAAGGACAAGGACGGGTGGACCGCGCTGCACTGGGCTTCCTGGAGCGGGCTGGACCGCCTGTCCGACATGCTGATTGAAAGGAAAGCAGACATCAACAACCGGGAGGGCAACGGCTTTACGCCCCTCATGCTGGCAGCCATGCGCGGTAATTTCCAGGTGGCGGCCCTGCTGCTGGAAAAAGGAGCGGATATGACTGCCGTCAACAAATTCGGGAAAAACGCCCTTCAACTGGCGGAAGAAGGAGCTCTCGCTTATCAATCCAGCTTTGACCTCACTAAGACGGAAGTTTCCAAAGCCCCGGTGGATTCCTTCATCGCGCTTATGAAAAGGCCGTGGCCGGCCTGCCGCCCGAACACGCCCCGGAATTCATGGAAGCCATGAAAAAAGCCGTGGGACGCCAGTCTTTCGTGGAAACAGGGTACGTCCTCCAGCTCATCACGCGCTCCCTGAGTTCCAAAAACCTGCTCACGGAAGAACAGTCCGGAAAATTCCGGGAGGAAATCACCGGAGCAATCGCGGAAAACTCCCGGATCATTGATGAAGGAATGAACACACCGTGGACCTGCTCCGCAAAGCGGCGGAAAAATAACGGCCTTTCCTTCAGGGTTCAGACATCCGCCACTTTTGCTCTTGACGCTTTCACGGCTCCTTTCTAGGATTCGCGGCATACCATGGTTAGAGCATTGCGCACCGGCATCATGCTGCTCACCCTTCTGCTGGTCGTCGTAGGCGGAACGGGTATGGTTTCCGTGTGCCCGTGTCATGAAGAAATTTTCATTTTTTCCTGTTCCTGCCATCAGGATGCCGCCCCCTGCGAATGCCACGGGGACGATGTGCCCCGCACCGGCTCTTCCAGCCCTCTGGCCGGGCACCTCTGCGAACACCGGCAGCTGGAGATTAATGATCTGACGGTTCCCGTTCCTCATGCACCTCTGCCCCAGCCTTACGTCATCTGGCAGACATTGCCGGATTTCCACCATCTGGCCCGGCCTCTTCTTTTAATAAGCCAAACATCGGATTCCGCAACACCGGTTCCCCCTGACCCCTTCAGGAATACCGGCCCGACGCATGAAGGCTTTCAACTTCCCCTGCTGATTTAACGGCTCTTTTTAGAAACGTCCTTAAGGGCGTTTCCTGCGGTACGCTGTCTTTAATACGGCGGCCGCTTTTATTTGTTTCCGCGGAATTATTCGCCGCATTGTCCAAACCTGATTGGACCGAACTGTTTTTATTATCTTTTCCATCATGAAATCCACACCATTCTTCGCCGGAATAGGCCTGGCAGCCCTGCTCAGCTCATGCAGCGTCTACCACAGCGCGCCTATCGACCTGAACGCGGAGGAAGCCTCCTGGAAAGAGGCGTCCAGCGTAGATTCCCCTACCTCAATCACTCAGAACCAGGCTCGCCAGATCGGCCTGGTCATGAATCCGGATCTGAACAAAGCCCGGCTGAAACTGGCTTCCAGCAATGAAGTAGCCAGGCAATCGGGCTGGTGGAACGATCCCTCCTTTTCCTGGGATATTGAACAAGTCCTCCAGGAAAATACGGTCAACATGTCCGGCAGCCTGGGCTTCACCATTCCCGTAACCGGCCTCCCCGCCCTGGAAAAAAAGGTGGCGGAACAATACAAGGAGGCCGACTTCTGGACCCTCCGCCAGGCTGAACTGGATTTTCTCAGTTCCCTGGACCAGGCATGGAGCAAACTGGCCGTTACCCAGCGCCGCAAGACGGTCATCCGGGAACGGCTGAATGCCATCCGTCGGGAAAACGGCATGATTGAACAGCTTATCGGCGCGGGGGAAGTGGATTTTTCCTCTCGGCAGGTAGCCTCCCAGCGGATGAATGACGCTATCCGGGAACTCCAAACCGTGACGGAAACGGAATTGGAGCAAAAAATGGAACTCGTCAAGCTGATGGGCCTGCATCCTTCTGCGGTACGGAAACTCGGTTTCCTGACGAAACAGAATTTCCAGCTCCCCCCCGCCGTACCGGCTCCCGGCCCTTCAGCCTTGACCGCCTCTCCAAAAATCAAGGCACAACTGGCGACCTACGCCACCACGGAGACATTATTCAAAACGGAAATCCGCCGGCAGTACCCGGAACTGGAGCTCGGCCCCTCCTTCACCCGCGACGAAGGAGAAAAGGAAGTAGGCGGAGAAATAGGGTTCAATCTTCCCCTTTGGAACCGCAATCGCAAGGCCATTGCGGAAGCCCGAGGCACACGGGACTTGTCCAGACAGGAAACCATCCAGCTTTGGAAAACGGAATTATTCAACGCCCGCCAGCTTGACGCCAGCCAGCAGATGGCACTCCGCCACTGCCGCACGGAACTCCAGCGCATGGAATCCTTCGCCGCCTCCGTCCGGACCATGGAAAAGCTGCACGGCATTGGGGAAGCATCCCTGCTGGAACTGGCGGAAAACCGCCACCAGCTTTACGAAAGCCGCCTGGCTTTCCTGGACAATCTGGACAAGCTTCTGGCCGTTCAGGCCCAGCTCCGCTACCTCACCCACGCCAACCTTTAATCCACATCAATCTTCCACCATCTTTAATGAATATGAAACATCTTTATTTTTCCATCATGCTGGGACTGGCTCCTGCTTTCTGTCTCCATTCCGCACGCGGAGAACAGCCTGCCCCTGCGGAACACAAACATGAGGACGGTTCCGCCTGCACGGCGGACCACGGCCATGACGACCATCAGCACAAGGCTGGGGAAACCTGTACTCAGGGCCACGCCCATGAAGAACACAGGCATGCGGACGGGGCCGTCTGCACAGGCGACCATGAACTGGAAGGTCACCAGCACGCGGAAGGGGAAGCCTGCACGGGCAACCATGAACGCGAGGAGTCTGCGGAAAAAAATTCCGGCCAACCGGGAGACATGATTCCCGTGCATGTGGATGAAAAAGCGCGCCATTCTCTGGACATGCGCTTTGAGAAAGTGGAGGAAACATCCCACGGAGCGGCGAAAACCCTTCACGGGCAGATGGTCATTCCTCCCCATGCGGTAACCACATACGCCCTTCCCGCCGCAGGGCGCGTGACATTCAACGTCAAATCCGCACAACAAGTGCGCAAAGGAGAACTGCTGTATACACTGGCATCCCCGGATATTGTGGAAATGGAAGGAAACGCTTCCCAGGCCAGGGCCGCGCTGGACCGCGCCGCAGCAGAACTCGGAACCCTCAGGGAACGCCGGGCCCAGTTGGAAAAAATCGGTACCCGCAACAGCGAACTGAATACTTCCATCCAATTCAAAGAGGCGGAAATCCACAGCCTCCGGGCTGCCCTGAACGCCAGCAACAATAAATTGAAACTGGTGATGGAGTCCGGCGTATTGAAAAATAACCTTCTTTACATATACGCAGCGGCGGATGGTTCCGTTCAGTCCGTGAACATGACCCAGGGCGCCTGGGGAGAACAGGGCGCGCCTGCCCTCGTCATGACCAATAAAGGGGATCTGGAATTTACCACGACCATTTATGGGACGGATCCCGTCCATTATGCAAAAGCCCGGCTGGCCCTGACCAGCGGTAAAAACACGGAACTGCTGAACGGCTCCCTGAGGGTGGCCGAACAGGTAGATCCCGCCACCCAGTCCCGGGCCCTGTATTTTACCCCGGACCGCATACCGGAAGGGACGCATGCCGGCCAGCTGGCCCGGCTGGACCTGTACTCCCATGACGCCGCTGCGGAGGGCTTCATTCCCGTCCCCAATAGTGCCGTCGTTAAGGTAGGGGTGAACGACGTGGTTTTCATCAAGGCGGGAAACGACACATTTGTCATGAAAAAGGTGGAAACACTGCCTTCCCGGCAGGGAAAAACGCCCGTCAAGGGGTTGATGCCGGGACAGACCATCGTCACCAAGGGCGGGTATGAATTGAAATACATCCTGCCCACCGGAGAGGCCGGAAGCAAAAAAGCAGCCGGGCACTTCCACGCGGACGGCCAGTTCCACGAAGGAGAACACTAAACGATGTACAAAATAAAAGATTAAGGAACAAATATCCCGGATTTCCTTGGAATAAACCTTTGAATCTTAGGTATTCAGCAATCAGAATCCATGAACTTTCTCATTTCATTCTGCCTGAACAACAGGATTACTGTGATCCTGCTGACGATTGCGCTGGCCATCATCAGCATTTTCGTGGTGAAGAACATTCCCGTGGACGTATTCCCGGAACTGAAGGTCCCGCGTGTCACCATCCAGACGGAAGCCCCCGGCCTTACTGCGGAAGAAGTGGAACAATACATCACCATTCCCATTGAGTCCGCCATGAACGGAACCGCCGGAGTCAAAGGCGTCCGCTCCTCCTCCGGCAGCGGGCTTTCCTTCGTATGGGTGGATTTCGACTGGAACAAAGATATCTACCAGGCCCGGCAGATTGTAACGGAACGTCTTGGAGCAGTCCGGGAATCCCTGCCGGAAGGGACATCCCCGGAGCTGGCCCCCATCGTCTCCATAACGGGGGAAATCATGCTCATCGCCCTGACTGGAGACAAGGATACCTCCCAGCTGGACATGAGGCAACTGGCGGAATACAAGCTGCGCACGCGCCTGCTGGCCATTCCCGGGGTGGGGCAGGTCACGGTGCTGGGCGGGCGTCTGCCGGAATACCAGGTGATTTATGATCCCAACAAACTCAAACTGGCCGGGGTGGACCTTTCCAGCCTGAAAACGGCTATTCAGGAATCCCAATCTTCCGTCCCCGCAGGGTATCTGGAGGATGTAGCCGGGCAGGAACTCCCCATCCAGCAGGATACCCGCACCGCCAATATTGAACAGCTCAACCGCGCCCTGGTTCCGGACCATGCCTCCGGAATACTCCGGCTCCAGGATGTGACGGAAGTCAAGATAGACGGTGCGCCGCGGCGGGGAGATGCCGGATTTATGGGGGAAGACGCCGTAGTGCTTTCCGTGCAGAAGGTGCCGGGAGCCAATACTCTGGCCCTGACACAGGCCGTGGATGCAGCCGTCAGGGAATTCAGTCAAAGCCAGCTTCCCAAGGGAATGAAACTGCACACCGCAGCCTATCGGCAGGCGGATTTTATTGAAATGTCCCTGGATAACGGCACGGAAACCCTCCTCATTGCCGGAGCGGTGGTCATGATCGTCATCTTCCTGACGCTGCTGAACCTTCGCACGGCCATCATCACGCTGATTTCCATGCCCCTGTCCATCCTGTTCGGGATGATGATGTTCCCCGCCTTCGGGCTGGCCATCAACATCATGACCCTGGGCGGCCTTGCCGTAGCCGTGGGAGACGTGGTGGACAACGCCATTATCTTCGTGGAAATAGCCTGGAGGCACCTGAACAGGAACGCCGCCCTGCCGAAAGATAAGCGCAAGAGCAAGTATGAGGTTCTGATGAAAGCCAAGAGCGAAATCGTAGGCTCCATTTCCTTCTCCTCCGTCATCATCCTGCTGGTATTCACTCCGGTGCTCTTCCTCTCCGGTCTGGAAGGCCAGTTTTTCCGGCCCCTGGGGATCTCCTACATGCTGGCCCTGCTTTCTTCTCTTATTGTAGCTGTCACCATTACTCCGGTTCTCTGTTACATATGGTTCAAGAAAAGCAAAAACGCCGCTACTCTGGAAAGCGGGGATTCCTTCAGCTCCCGCCTCATTAAACGCATTTATGCCCCCATCCTGGAATTCTGCCTGCGCTTTTCCAAAACGGTCTGCGCCATCATGACGGCCATTACGCTGCTGGCCCTGTGGCTGGGTTCCACGTT
>OBXI01001557.1_pt1 | contig 12293 bp, 10 predicted proteins | sample 1538161 | NCBI WGS metagenome assembly OBXI01 (sample SAMEA2580142, study PRJEB22360) | human gut metagenome | biome: human gut; feature: human-associated habitat; material: faeces | place: Denmark | collected 2008/2010 | reverse complement strand
AAATAGGTTTTGAAAAAACAAAAGCAGCGGGAGTTTTGATTGAAGAAAGGGGAGAGCATATGCCGACAACGTATACACATTATCGATTTGGAAAAGATGTTCTGGATGCACTTCCGAGAAGAATCCGGACGGCAATGGAGACAAACAGAGAATTATTTGACATCGGTCTGCACGGACCGGATATTTTGTTTTATTATAGAGCGCTGATTCCCAATTCTGTGAGCGGACAGGGATATGGAATGCATAAGCAGATGGCGGATTTGTTCTTTGAAAGGGCGAAAAAGGTAATCGCCGATGCAGATGACAAAACTATGAGCAGGGCTTATATCTATGGCTTTATCTGCCATTTTGCGCTGGACAGTGAGTGTCATCCTTATGTAGAAAAGATGATCCAGAAAAGTGGAATCGGTCATTCAGAGATTGAGATGGAGTTTGATCGTTATCTGTTGACAGAGGACAAATTTGATCCTTTGACTTACAGGCAGACGGAGCATATTCACGCTACTGAGAAAAATGCAAAGGTAGTCGCGCCGTTTTTTGATCATGTGACTGCCCAGCAGGCGAGAAAAGCACTGAAAGGGATGCAGTTGTGCCATAAAGCGTTGTATGCACCGGGAAAAACAAAGAGAAATCTGTTGTTTGGAGCAATGAAGACAGCAGGACAGTATGACAAGTTCCATGGGCTGGTGATGAGTGAAGAACCGAATCCAAAATGCAGGGAATACTGTCTGTTATTGAATAAATTGTATGAGGGTGCAATCCCTGTGGCAGTAGATTTGATCATGAAGTATCAGAATTATCTGCTTGGAACCGGTGATCTTCCGAAACGGTTTCACTGTACGTTCGGGGCAGGTGACAAGTGGGAGGAACTGGTGCTGTGAGAAAGAAGGCATGGACGTTTGGCATTCTGACAGGACTGCTGTTGTCTGTGCTCTGCCCGTTTACAGTACAAGCTCAGATTGCATCACCGCAGGCGTTTCAAAATCTGTCCTGGAAGATGGTGAAGGAAGAGTCGATCGAAACAGAACATGGAGTAGTACAGTCCATATGTGCGACAGACGATTACATCGTTTGTCTGGAAAACGTGCTGGATGGAAGTGGACAGCCGGATATTGTAAAGGCATACTATCGCAATGACAAGGATAAAAACGGCAATCCGGTCGAGCAGTATTCCCTTGCAATGCAGGTACAGGAGACAGATTATGAACATGCCAATGGAATGGCATATAATCCGAATACCAATGAGATCGCGGTCAGTCTTTATACCAGTTATCAGAAGGAAAACAGAGGATGTCTTTTTATCATGGATGCAGATACACTGAAATTCAAGCGCAAGGTGAAAGTGACAGATTCCTATAATATCCTGGGAATCGGTTATGATTCGGCAAATGACAGGTATGTGATCCAGACAAATGCAGATGGAGGATATCAGTTTAAGATTTTAAATAATGAGTTTCAGGTCACAGAAGACCTGGGAGATCTGGGCGGTTATGCAGGGGATGGAAATTATCAGGATCTGTGCGTGACAGAAGATTATGTTTTGAATTTTCCTCTGACACTGTTCTCGGGAAATGGTGATTTTCTGAATGTATACTCTCTTTCTGAAAAGAAACTGCTGTATTATGAAAAGCTGGATTTTCAGTTTGAGGATAATGTCACCAGTGATGAGCCGGAATCAATCTGCGAGTTAGATCCGGGAGTCTTTCTGGCGGTTGTGAATGTCACATTATCTGACGGGACAAAGAAGGTCAGATTGTACAGGATGGAAGTGCCTTACCAGTATGAGGTTGAAGTAAAGGTTCAGGTTGGGGAGGACAAGCCGTCAGTTTCCAGGAAAACAGTGCTGCGCGGAGAAGCATTTGAGGCAGATTATCCGGAGAAAGAAGGATACAGAATCGCTTCAGTTAAGATTGATAAAAAAGAGATCGATCTGGAAAAGTATCAAAGCAAATATACTTTGAAATCCGTACAGGGGGCACATACGATTTCTATCGTTTATGAAAAGAAACTCGCAATGTGGAAGATCATACTGCCTGTTTGTGTCGGAGTGGTACTTTTGTCAGCGGGCTTTGTCTTTTACTTAAGAGTCCTGCAGATACGGCGGATCCGCAGGCGCAAACTGGAAGCGGAAAAACGCCGCAGAGCGCGAATCAAATGGCACAACGACGAGTGGAATATCGACGAAATTTATTGAATTTTCAGAAACAGTTCATAAAAAAAGAACTGTTTCTTTTTTTGCCTCATGCTATAATAAAGCGGAAAGGATGGGTAATGTATGGACACATTTGTAAAGTTGGAAAATATTACAAAGATTTATCATATGGGAGAAGTAGAGATCCGGGCAGTAGACGGAATCGATTTCTCGATACAAAAAGGTGAATTTGTAGTGATTGTAGGCCCAAGTGGGGCAGGAAAGACGACGGTTTTGAATATACTTGGCGGGATGGATACTGCCAGTGGCGGTCGGATCACAGTGGACGGTCAGGATATTACAAAGTACAGTGAGAGGCAGCTGACGGGATACCGGCGGGACGATATCGGGTTTGTGTTTCAGTTTTATAATCTGATCCCGAATCTGACTGCTCTGGAGAATGTAGAGATGGCGCTTCAGATCTGCCGAAATCCGCTGGATGCAAGAGCAGTATTAAAAGAAGTCGGACTGGAGGAGCGAATGGACAATTTCCCGGCACAGCTTTCCGGGGGAGAGCAGCAGAGAGTTTCTATCGCAAGAGCTCTGGCTAAAAATCCAAAGCTTCTTCTATGTGATGAGCCCACCGGAGCGCTGGATTATAATACCGGAAAGGCGATCCTGAAGCTTTTGCAGGAGATGTGCAGGGAAAAGGGAATGACGGTGATCGTGATCACACACAACTCGGCACTGGCACCGATGGCCGACCGTCTGATCAAGATCAAAAACGGAAAAGTATCCAGTATGAAAGTAAACGAGAATCCGATATCCATAGATGAGATTGAGTGGTAGGGGGATGAGATGAGAAAAAAAGCATTGCGAAAAGATTTTTATATGGAAATACGAAAGAGCTTCGGAAGATTTCTCTCCATTTTTTTCATTGTTGCCATAGGAACTGCGTTTTTTTCGGGAATCCGGGCAGCGGAACCGGATATGCGCTTATCGGGAGACGCGTATTTTGACCAAAGTAAGCTGATGGATCTGCAGGTAATCAGTACGATGGGGCTGACAGCGGATGACTTGCAGGCGATACGGGAGATCAAGGGAGTGGAACAGGCACAGCCTGTCTATTCCATGGATGCATTGTGTGATGTGGACGGCAGTCAGAAGGTCGTACATATTTTTTCCTCTCAGGATGGGATAAATGAGCTGAAGGCAGAAAAGGGGCGTATGCCCGAGAAAGCGGACGAGTGCGTGGCAGATGCAGATTTTCTGGCATCCAGCGGATATCAGATCGGAGATAAAATCACATTTCTGAAGGATGAGGATACAGAAGTGACAGAAGAACTGACACAGAGCACCTTTCAGATCGTGGGAAGTGTGAGCAGTCCGGAGTACATTTCCTTTTCCAGAGGAAGCAGTATGATCGGAAACGGAAGTGTCAGTGGTTTTATATCAGTACTTCCGGAAAGCTTTCAGATGGATGCGTATACAGAAATTTCGATTCAGGTGAAAGGCGCAAAAGAAGAGACTGCTTTTACAAAAGAGTATGATAATCTGGTGGATGAGACAAAAAAGAAGGTGGAAGCGATCCAGTCGGAGCGTGAGGATATCCGTCGGGAAGAGCTGATGCAGCAGATGGATCAGAAGCAGGCAGAATTACTGGCAGAAGTTCCGCCGGAGGCGATGGAAATTGCAGCACCTCAGCTCCAACAGCAGATCGAGCAGCAAAAGACAAGCCTGGAACAGGGAAAGTGGTATGTAAATGACAGGGAAGATCTGACAGAGTACAGTGGATACGGAGAGAATGCCGACCGAATGCGGGCCATCGGGAGAGTATTTCCTGTTTTATTCTTTTTAGTTGCGGCGTTGATCAGTCTGACTTCTATGACGCGTATGGTGGAAGAGCAGAGGACTCAGATCGGAACACTCAAAGCGCTGGGATATTCCAGGCGCTCCATTGCCGGAAAATATTTGGGATATGCATTCTGGGCGACAGTGGGAGGCTGTGTGTTCGGTGTGCTGATTGGAGAAAAAATCCTTCCTTATATCATTGTGACAGCTTATGGAATTATGTATCCTCATATGAATACGGTTGTGATCCCATATAACCTTTATTATGGAGTTTCCGCGTCACTGACGGCTCTGTTGTGTACGATGGGAGCGACATTGTTCTCTTGCTATAAAGAATTGAGGGAACAGGCAGCAGAATTGATGCGTCCGCCTGCCCCGAAAAAAGGAAAACGAGTATTTCTGGAGAAGATTCCATCCTTGTGGAGCCAGTTCAATTTTATCTGGAAGGCAACAATCCGGAATCTGCTGCGTTATAAGAAGCGGTTTTTTATGACAGTGTTTGGAATTGGCGGGTGTATGGCTCTGCTTTTAGTGGGATTTGGCCTGCGGGATTCTATTGTTGATATTGCGAAGCTTCAGTATCATGAACTTCAGCTCTATGATGCCAATATTATTTTAAATACCAGCGCCAGTAAGCAGGAGCAGAATAATGTGGAACAGGAGTTGTACTGGAATGATCAGGTAGATAAGACTGCGGTGGGATATCTTGGTCAGATGAAGGTAAAACATGGGAACGAAGAACAGGAAGTATATCGGAAGATCTGCAGGACTTTGAAGAAATGGTAGTATTTCGTGATCGCAGATCTTATACACAGTATGATCTGGAGACGGAAGGGGTAATCCTTACAGAGAAGACAGCGAAACTTCTGGAAGTAAAGGAAGGGGATACGATCACGCTCTGCCAGACAGGAAAAGAAGATGTCAAAGTAAAGGTCGGAAAGATCTGCGAAAATTATATCGGGCACTATCTGTATATGAGTCCTGAAATATACCAGTCTTTGTATGGGGAAGAGCCGCAGTATAACAGTGTGTATTTCCAGATGAAAAAAGGATATGAAGATCAGCTGGAGATTTTGGGAGAGGATATCTTGAAAGGAGAAGGAGCACTGAATATCAGCTATACAGATTCCATTGAAGATCAGCTGGATGACATGCTTGGAAGTCTGGATATTGTAATGGCAGTGCTGGCTATTTCGGCAGGGCTTTTGGCATTTGTCGTATTGTATAACCTCAACAGTATCAACATTACAGAGAGAAGAAGAGAACTGGCAACATTGAAGGTACTTGGATTTTATGATAATGAAGTATCGGCATATGTATACAGGGAAAATATGATACTGACTGTAATCGGCGGCGTTGCCGGTATTATTCTCGGAAGTATTCTGCACCGGTTTGTGATCGTGACAGTAGAAGTAGATTCTGCGATGTTCGGACGCAGTATTGAAATGTCCAGTTATGGATACAGTTTTCTGATTACACTTGCATTTTCTGTATTTGTAAATCTTGTCATGTATTTTAAACTCAAAAAGATTGATATGGTGGAGTCATTAAAGAGTGTAGAATAAATTCAGAAATTTCACAGTACGGACATAAATCTTTGATATGATGAAGCTAAAGAGTGGTTGCTGTTCACAGTAACAAAGAGTGGCAAGATGAGGAGTGAGGAAAAGATGGATAAGACGAAAATTTTAGTAGTAGATGATGAGAGCAGGATGAGAAAGCTGGTAAAGGATTTTCTTGTGAGGCAGGGATATACCGTGTTAGAGGCCGCAGACGGCATGGAGGCAATGGACTATTTTTATGAGGATAAAGATATTGCGCTGATCATTTTAGATGTGATGATGCCGAAGATGGATGGATGGCAGGTTTGTCGGGAGATCCGTATGCATTCAAAGGTGCCGATCATCATGCTGACGGCAAGATCGGAAGAGCGGGATGAGCTGCAGGGATTTGATCTGGGAGTGGACGAATATATTTCCAAGCCGTTCAATCCTGGTAGCCAGAGTAGAAGCAATCCTTCGAAGGACGCAGGGAAGCGGAAACACAGATGAGATTTCAGCCGGCGGAATCGTGGTGGACAAAGCGGCACATACAGTGATGAGTGATGGATCACCGGTAGATCTGAGTTTTAAAGAGTTCGAGCTTTTGACATATTTTATCGAGAATCAGGGAATTGCACTTTCCAGAGAAAAGATTCTGAATAATGTGTGGAATTACGACTATTTCGGGGATGCCAGAACGATTGATACCCATGTCAAAAAACTCAGGAACAAGCTGGGGGACAAGGGAGAATATATCAAGACCATCTGGGGGATGGGCTATAAGTTTGAGGTAGAGTAATGAAACATTCGATCAAAAGGCAGATGACCGTAGTATTCAGCGGACTGATCATTTTTATTCTGGTCATGATGTTTCTCGTATATTCCAAGTGTCTGGAGACATACTACATCATGCATAAGGAGAGGGACCTTCTGGAAGTGCATAAGACAGTAGGAACGGCACTGGCACAGGGAAATAGGGAAGATGAGCGCGCGTGGAAAGTGATGGAGCGTACGAATATATCCATGCTTGTCTTACAGGATAATCAGGTGATTTTCTCGCCGAGAGGAGATCAGGAACAGCTTGTCAGCCAGCTGCGCGGATATGTATTTAATCAGAATCAGGATGAAGGAGAGCTTCTGAAAAGTACGGACAACTATGAAATACGAAAGATCAGAGATCCGGTAGCAGGAATTGACTATCTGGAAATGTGGGGAACCTATTCTAATGGAGCAATCTTTATTCTGAGGAGTCCATTGGACAGTATCTGGGAGAGCACGGCGCTTGCAAACAAGCTGCTGGTCTATGTCGGAATTGCGGCACTGGTGCTGGGAGGAATTCTGGTATCTTTGTTTGCGAGAAAGATTACAGAGCCGATCACACAGCTTGCTTCCCTTTCCAGACGGATGTCAGAGCTGGATTTTGACGCAAGGTACACCGGAGGTGGAGAGGATGAGATCGGAACGCTCGGGAATAATTTCAATATTATGTCCGAGCGTCTGGAGAAGACAGTTTCGGAACTGAAGCGCGCCAATAATGAGTTGATGAAGGATATTGAGAAGAAAGAAAAAATGGAAGATATGCGGAATGAATTTCTGGGCAATGTTTCCCATGAGTTAAAAACGCCGATCGCTTTAATCCAGGGATATGCAGAAGGATTGAAAGAAGGCGTCAGTGATGATCCGGAAAGCCGGGAGTTTTATTGTGATGTGATTATGGATGAAGCTTCCAAGATGAATCTCATGGTCAAGAATCTTCTGACGCTGAATCAGCTTGAGTTTGGAAATGATGAAGTTATATTCGAACGTTTTGATGTCTCCAAACTGATCCAGGGTGTGATCCAGAGCTGTGAGATCCTGATCCAGCAGGCCGATGCGAAGATTGATTTTATCGGTGAGAGTCCGGTTTATGTGTGGGCAGATGAGTTCAAAACAGAGCAGGTGATCCGCAATTATCTCACCAATGCGATCCACCATGTGGACAATGAGCGCAGAATCGAAGTCCGTGTCCTGTCAAAAGATGACATTGTTCGGGTGACGGTGTTCAACAGTGGTCATCCGATCCCTCAGGAGGATCTTGCAAAGTTGTGGGACAAGTTCTACAAAGTAGACAAAGCACATACCAGAGAGTATGGCGGTAACGGAATCGGACTGTCGATCGTCAAAGCAATCATGGAGTCCTTCCATCAGAAATACGGGGTCAGAAACTTTGACAATGGTGTGGAATTCTGGTTTGAGCTGGACGGGAAATCAGCTTTACATGAAGAACAAAATGCGATAAAATAATCTGCAAATGCAGGCATACAACGTGCCAACTGGAAACAGGAGGTGTTTTGTATGCCTTTTTTCATAGGAAAGAACGTTCAGATGAAAGGAGCACATACATGACAGTAATTATCGATTATGGCGCAGGAAATATCAAAAGTGTAGAAAAAGCACTGCTCTCTCTCGGACAGGAGGTCGTGATCACAGATGATGCAGATACGATTTTAAATGCCGAAAGGATCATACTTCCCGGTGTCGGCGCGTTTGGCAACGCGATGGCACAGCTTGAAAAAACCGGACTGGATGAAGTGATCCGCGAAGCTGTAAGAAGAAAAATCCCGTTTCTTGGAATCTGTCTTGGTCTTCAGCTCTTGTTTGAAAAGAGTGATGAAGCTTTGGGAGTGAAAGGCCTTGGGGTTTTAAAAGGGGAAGTGAAGAAGATTCCGGCAAAAAAAGGATTGAAGATTCCTCATATGGGATGGAATTCTCTGCATTTTGCGCATAATGGAAAGCTGTTTCAGGGAATCGAAGAGGGCGCATATGTTTATTTTGTGCACTCTTATTACCTGGAAGCAGAAGAAGAGTCGATCGTGAAAGCTTCTGCCGAATATGGGGTACATATCCATGCTTCCGTGGAAAAAGAAAATGTATTTGCCTGTCAGTTTCATCCGGAAAAAAGCGGTGAGACAGGTCTGAAGATCCTGAAAAATTTTACAGAACTGTAAGGGGGAAGAGGCGATGTTTACGAAGAGAATTATCCCATGTCTGGATGTAAATAACGGACGAGTTGTAAAAGGCGTGAATTTTGTGGATTTAAAGGATGCCGGGGATCCGGTAGAGATTGCGAAAGCGTATGACGCGGCAGGTGCAGATGAACTTGTGTTTCTGGATATTACCGCATCTTCTGACGGGCGCGGGACAGTGATCGATATGGTACGGGAAGTGGCAAAGTGTGTGTTTATTCCGTTTACAGTCGGCGGGGGAATCCGCACAGTGGAAGATTTTAAAGCACTGCTTCGCGAGGCGGCAGACAAGATTTCCATTAATTCTTCTGCGATCGCCAATCCGCAGCTGATCCGGGATGCAGCGGATAAATTTGGCAGCCAGTGTGTAGTGGTGGCGATCGATGCCAGAAAGAGAGAGGATAGAAGCGGCTGGAATATTTATAAGAACGGCGGACGCGTGGATGTCGGGATCGATGCCATTGAATGGGCGAAAAAGGTGGAAAGTCTGGGCGCAGGAGAAATTCTTCTTACAAGTATGGACTGTGACGGGACAAAAGCAGGATACGATTTGGAGCTGACCAAAGCGGTGGCAGAGAGCGTGTCCATTCCGGTGATTGCATCCGGCGGTGCGGGGACCGTGGAGCATTTCAAAGAGGCGCTGACAGACGGCGGCGCAGACGCAGCACTGGCGGCATCATTGTTCCACTATAAGGAACTGGAGATCCGGCAGGTCAAAGAATATTTGAGAGATCAGGGGATTTCCGTCAGACTAATATAGAACAAAAGAGAGGAAGTGAACATCATGTCTGGAATCAATGGAGACTGGTATGAAGCATTAAAGGGGGAATTTAAGAAACCTTATTATAAAACATTATTTAATACGGTCAATGAGGAGTATCGGACCAGACAGATTTTTCCGCCGGCGAATGATATTTTCAATGCGTTTCATCTGACACCTTTAAAAGATGTGAAGGTAGTGATTCTGGGGCAGGACCCGTACCACAATTTCAATCAGGCGCACGGGCTGTGCTTCTCGGTGAAAAAGGGAGTGCAGGTGCCTCCGTCTCTGGTTAATATTTATAAAGAGCTGCAGGATGATCTGGGCTGTACCATTCCGAACCACGGGTGTTTGACAAAATGGGCCGAGCAGGGAGTACTGATGCTCAACACGGTGCTGACTGTACGGGCGCATCAGGCGAATTCTCACAGAGGAATCGGCTGGGGGGAGGAGTTTACAGATGCAGCGATCATGGCAGTCAACGCACAGGACCGTCCGGTCGTATTCATCTTATGGGGAGCGCCGGCACAGCGGAAAAAACGAATGCTCAATAATTCGAAGCATTTGATACTTGAAGCGCCGCATCCAAGCCCGTTGTCTGCATACCGGGGATTTTTCGGAAGCAGGCCGTTTAGCCAGACCAATCATTTTCTGGAAGAACATGGCGTTACACCAATCGACTGGCAGATTGAGTAGGGCTGTCAGGAATTCAGATATAGCTGATTCATATGATGCGAAATGGTTGCAGTTGTCAAGGAGAGCCTTTTTGCCAGATCACTCTGGTAAGTGGGTTCTTTTTTATTACAATCTTAAGAAAATTTTAATAAATTACCAAGCAGAAATTTTTAAATTCTTTTATATAATGTAGTGCATTGGGAGGAGGTATGGTGTGAAAAAGATCATTGAAGTAAAGAATTTATACAAACTGTATAAGCTTGGAGATTCTGCAGTGCGAGCACTCAACGGAGTCAGTCTGGAGATTTATGAGGGTGAATTCTGTGCCATTGTAGGTACTTCCGGCTCAGGAAAATCGACGATGCTGAATATGCTGGCAGGTCTGGAAAAACCCACAAAAGGAGAAGTCATTATAGACGGACAGCATATTGAGAATTTAAAAGAAGATCAGCTTGTCAGATTCAGGAGAGAAAAAGTAGGATTTATCTTTCAGTCTTTTCAGCTTTTAGGCAGTATGAATGCGCTGGAAAATGTGGCGCTTCCTTTGAGTTTCCGCGGTGTGCCGAAAGCCCAACGCCTGAAAAAAGCGGATAAGATGCTGGATCTGGTCAAGCTGAAAAAGCATAAAAAGCATCTGCCAAACCAGATGTCCGGAGGACAGCAGCAGAGAGTCGGTGTGGCAAGAGCACTGGTGGTAGATCCGAAGATCATTTTTGCAGATGAGCCGACAGGAAATCTGGATTCCCGTACATCCCGGGAAGTCATGGCGCTGATGCAGCAGGTGGTCAGAGAGCAGAAGAAAACACTGGTCATGGTAACCCATGATGATCATCTTGCGGGATATGCAGATCGCATCTTCCATATTATAGACGGGAAAATCGTCAAAGTAGAAGACAATAGAAAAAAAGCAGGGGAACATGCAGAGCAGGGAGGAAATGAGCAATGAGACGATGGAAACAGGCAATGGGAGTGATCGTAAGTTTTGCACTGGTGGCGGCCATGCTGCTTCCGATGAGTGCACTGGCAAGAGAGCAGGCGATTCCCACGATACGACTGACACTCGGAAACGGACAGACAACACCACAGTATGCAGCAGGAGAGACAAGTGAACTGTTGATTCGGGTCTGGAACAAGGGAACACAGGATGCGGGGAATGTAAAGATTTCTCCGGTACTTGATGATGGGGCGAGCTGGCCGTTTGAAATCGCCGATATGAACAACGAACTGGAGCTGGGAACAATCCCGGCGGGACAGTACGCAGAAGCAGTCTGGAAAGATTTAAAGGTACGCGATGATGTGGAGACAAAATCATACAAACTGGCGTTTACAGTGACTTATGATGATGGTGAGAACCAATTCCAGAGTACACCGTACATCTTTGCGAAGACAACGGCAAAGCCGGAGGAAAAACCAGATGACAATAATAACAATAACAATGCACAGCCGGAAACACCGCAGGAGCCACAGGGCGGCGGGGAAAGTCTGGCTGGTGGAGTGACAAACACGGATCCGATCATCTCCGGAGGAGGAAGTGGCGGTGGAACTTCTACTGCTTCAGTACCGCGAGTGATTGTGACAGGGTTTAATACAGATCCGGGCGATGTCAATGCGGGAAGCAACTTTAAACTGATCATTCATTTGAAGAATACATCTTCCACGACAGCGGTTTCCAATATGCTGTTTGATCTTCAGGCACCGGCTTCCGGAACAGACGCAGCAGCAGAGGCGCCGGCATTTTTGCCTGCATCCGGTTCCAGCTCGATTTATCTGGATGGAATCCCGGCAGGAGGGACAAAAGATATTTCCATTGATCTGAATGCAAGAGCAGATCTTGTGCAGAAACCATACAGTATTGCGATGTCCATGAAATATGAGGACGGCAATGCCACACAGTTTGAAAGTGCTTCCAGTCTGGCAATCCCGGTAAAGCAGGCAGCCAGATTTGAATTGAGTGACATTGAAGTGGCACCGGAATCCGTTGCTGTTGGAGAAGAAGCAAATATTACCTGCAGTCTTTACAATACCGGACGAATCAAGCTTTACAATGTAAAAGCCAAATTTGAAGGGGAAGGTCTGACAGGAAAAGAAGTATTTGTAGGAAATATAGAGCCGGGGGCAACAGGTTCTATTGACGGAATCGTAACAGCAAATCAGGAGATGGATGAGACGAAAAAGTGTAAAGTCGTGATTTCTTATGAAGATGAAGCCGGAAAGAGTGCGAGTATGGAGAAAGAATTTCCTCTGACAGTAACACCTGCACAGAATCCTGCGGATATGATGCCGATGGAGGCAGAAGCACCGGAAAAAGGACTTCCGGTTGTTCCGATCGT
>OBXI01001547.1_pt1 | contig 12400 bp, 9 predicted proteins | sample 1538161 | NCBI WGS metagenome assembly OBXI01 (sample SAMEA2580142, study PRJEB22360) | human gut metagenome | biome: human gut; feature: human-associated habitat; material: faeces | place: Denmark | collected 2008/2010 | reverse complement strand
TCTGAACGTTACGCCCTCACGGGACAACTGCAGGATGAGGAGGACACCCACCTGCTCTTGCAGGATCAAAACGCGGTACATTACGGCATGGTGGGGCTTTTTTGCATGTAAAGAATGAATGGAGGTAGCATGGATAGTTTATTTGATGCATTACCTACGAATAAATATGAACCACTACCGGTGCGAATGAGACCGACAGAACTTGATCATTTGTATGGTCAAGAACAGGCGGTAGGGAAGGGGACATTCCTTCGCGCCATGGTGGAAAAGGATACAATACCATCTATGTTGTTTTACGGGCCTTGTGGAACTGGTAAAACGACATTAGCCGGTATCATTGCTAAGATGAGCAACAGCCATTTTGTCAATTTAAATGCGACAAATGCAGGTATCGGTGAATTGCGAAATATTATAGAAGATGCGCGGAAACGCGTTCGTTCTTTGCAACAACGAACCATTTTATTTCTCGATGAAATACATCGCTTTAATAAGAGTCAACAAGACGTACTGTTACCCTGCGTTGAAGATGGTACGATTATTCTTATTGGGGCAACTACAGAAAATCCATTTTTTGAAGTCAATCGCCCATTATTATCGAGGCTACGACTTATTACATTGGAGGCCTTAACGCCGAAGGCAATTAGTCAAATTTTAAAGCGAGCTCTTACAGATAGCGAAGTAGGATTAGGGGCTCGTAACCTACAGGTAAAGGATGAGTTGCTTGAGGATATAGGTATCTTCGTCAATGGAGATGGTCGTATGGCACTCAATATTTTGGAGCAAGCTGCGGCCATGGTACACGATGGCGAAGAAATCACTTTAGAAATACTTGAAAAGGTCGTAGGCCGTCGCATTTATACATACGATAAAAAAGGAGATAGTCATTACGACACAATTTCCGCCTTTATTAAAAGTATGCGCGGGTCCGATGTTCAGGCTACACTTCACTACTTAGCACGTATGATAGAGGCCGGTGAGGATCCTAATTTTATCGCTCGTCGTATTGTCATTTGTGCCGCCGAAGATGTAGGATTAGCAGATCCACAAGCCTTAATATTGGCTAATGCAGCAGCACAGGCCGCGCATATGGTGGGATTTCCAGAGGCGCGTATCATTTTATCTGAGGCGGCGTGCTATGTGGCGCTAGCGCCTAAGAGCAATTCTGCATATCTAGGTATAGATGCGGCTATTTCAGATGTGCGTCATAAAGACTGTGGGCAAGTGCCGGATCACTTGCGTGATAGCCATTATAGTGGAGCTAGTAAACTAGGACATGGGCTAACTTATAAATATGCTCATAATTATCCGAATGGATATGTTAAGCAACAATATTTACCGGATCCTTTAATGCATGCTGAGTATTATAAGGGCGTTGATCGTGGGGTAGAGCATAATCTGTTAAAAGATTGGAATGATAGGCGCAAAGATAAATAGAATGGTCAATATATGGTATAATATAATGATGATTTGAAATAGATTTTTATATAAAAGTAAGGGGTTTGTATACGATTATGGCAGAAGAGAAAAAAACTTCTACACGAGGGCGGAAGCCTCGCAAAAAACGAGCTACACCGGCACCAAAAAAAGAAGGATTTTCACTGCGTAATGAAGTGAAAGGCATTATTGTCATAGGTGTTGCCATACTGGCATTGCTAGGCTTTTTTGGCTTTGATTTAGGCATTGTAGGCGAAATATTGACGGGAATATTTCGCTATGGATTTGGCTTTGGGGGCATAATTCCGTGCATTGCTGTACTATGGCTTGGATGGCGTTTATTATACCAAGGTAAATTTATGTCTATTACACGTCGTGGTCTTCTCATAACAGTTTTTTACTTATTAGCTATTACCATGGTTCCACTATGTCGTGTGCCTGTGGGTGATGAATTGGCGACTACAGCGCTTGCAGATCAAGGTGGTGTTGTGGGCGGTTTCTTGGCTTCCTTTATACGAACTATGTTCGGTGAAGTTGGCTCCATTATTGTTGTTGCCGTACTTATGCTTTGCTGTGGTCTCCTTATTACGCGCCTATCCTTAGGTAACGGATTGCGTAAGGCTGCTGATAAAACGCAAGTAGGCCTTGATAAGGCAAAAGAAGTAGCTGTTGAAAAGGTAGCGGTAGCCAAAGAGGTTATCGAAGATTGGAATGAACAGCGTAAAGAAGCCGCACAGCGCAAGGCTTATGACCGCGAAAAGGATACGCGATACACCGATGCAGCTCAGAATGCTGTAGAGACTCTTGAAAATAGAGGTGTTGTAGCTGCTAATGATGATTATGAAGTTGAGCCAATCGATACACATACGCCTTCTTCTTGGAAAGAATTAGCCGAGTTAGAGGCTCGTAATAGAGCGGCAGAACGATTAGTACAAATCTCTGAAGAATCTGGTGATGTTGTCGATAACGGTGAAATTCGTACTGATAGTACCGGTGAAGATTCAAAAACAATGCCTGCATGGCTTCATGATCATGATGAGAAATATGCCGATATTGAAGAATCTGATACAGATGATAGTGTTGAGGATGATGTGCATACCACCGATGAATCAGGCCCAGCAGAATACTCTTATCAACCAACAACTATTGGTCCGTTAGAAACCAATCATGCGGCGATTGCAAGTGCTGTACCTGGAAGTGGTGCGGCTGCAAGCTCTGTTAGTGCTGGTGCAGGCATGAGTTCTATGCCATTATCTGTACCATCTTTGGCAAGTACTGCTGAGGATACAGCACAGGTAGCCGTTTCTAAAGATGGACAGATTCATAGAACTTACGATAGACCATATCATTTCCCAAGCCTTGATATTTTGGCGAAAGGGGAGGTAGGTCAAAATAATAATGACGAGGTCGCGTATAATGCGATGCGCCTTGAAGATGTTTTATCTAGTTTTGGCATTTCTGCTAAGGTAGTTAATGCTACGCAAGGCCCAACGGTAACACGGTATGAAATTGAACCAGCCCAAGGTGTTAAGGTAAGTAGAATCGTAAACTTAACAGATGATATTGCTTTGAATCTAGCGGCTCAACATATACGTATGGAGGCGCCAATTCCAGGAAAATCTGCTATCGGTATTGAGGTGCCTAATACGAAAACAGAAGCCGTTCACTTGCGCGATGTGCTAGATTGTAGTGACTTTAAAGAGGCACGTGGCGGCATTCCTGTAGGCCTTGGTAAGGATATCGCTGGTAAACCGGTGATTACAGATTTGGCTAAGATGCCACATTTATTGGTAGCTGGTACGACAGGTTCCGGTAAATCTGTATGTGTGAATACATTGATTTCTAGTATTCTCTTTAGCCGTAAACCAGAAGAGGTTAAGTTATTACTTATCGACCCTAAGATGGTTGAATTATCTGTGTATAATGGCATTCCTCATTTGATGGCACCAGTTGTAACGGATATGAAAAAAGCAGCTGCTGTATTGCGCTGGGCCGTTCGTGAGATGGAAGCTCGTTACAAGGCGTTTGCTGCATCTGGCAAGCGCGATATTAAAAGTTATAATGAAGCGCATCCTAAGTCGGCAATGCCTCTTATCGTATTGATTATTGATGAGTTGGCGGACTTGATGATGACTGCTCCTGATGATATTGAAGAATCCATTAGTCGATTGGCTCAGATGGCACGTGCTGCTGGTATTCATATGGTACTAGCTACACAACGTCCATCTGTTAACGTTATTACCGGTTCTATTAAGGCAAACGTGCCAAGCCGTATTTCTTTTGCCGTAGGGTCCCAAATCGACTCTCGTACAATCCTCGATATGGCGGGTGCTGAAAAACTATTAGGCAAAGGTGATATGTTGTTCTCTCCAATTGGGGCTAATAAACCAATTCGTGTACAAGGTGCTTTCATCTCTGATGATGAAGTGGAACATTTGGTAGAGTTTGTAAAACAACAACGAGAACCAGAATACGATGATACGGTAACGGCTGAGGCAGAAAAGGAAACCGCAGCACAAGATAATGATGAACAAGATATTTATCGTGATGAGTTATTAGAACGAGCCGTCAATCTTGTAATGGAATCTGGTCAAGCATCCGTGTCGATGTTGCAACGTAGATTCCGTATCGGTTATACGCGTGCTGCACGCCTTGTAGATACCATGGAGGATCTTAAAATTGTAGGTCCTAACATGGGTAGTAAAGCACGAGAGATTTTAATGAGTCCAGAACAGGTGAAAGCTCGATACTTCTCTGATTCTGAGGAATAGAAAGGGATATACTGTGGCTGAGTTAGGTGAAGAATTACGTCGAGAACGAGTACGTAGAAATCTCACATTTAAAGATATTGAACAAGTACTTCATATTAAAACAACCTATTTAGAAGCCATCGAAGATGGAAACTATGCAGTTATCCCAGGACGTGTATACGCTAAAGGTTTTATTCGCAATTATGGAAATTACCTTGGCCTTGATGGAGATCGCTTAGTGAAGGTTTATCAAAATCAAGTAGGTGAAGTGGATACATTCACAATACGTCCTATTATGCGTCAAAAGAAACAGGAAACTATTAATTCTGTGCAGAGTGAGTACGTTGAGCATCAGATGGCAAAACGTCGTATGTCGCTTGAAACGAGACAGAAAAAGCGACAACGGTCCATTGAACAAGAACGCATTATGCTTGCTATTATTGCCGTATTCATGGTGATATTTTTGATATGGTTGTTTTTATTCTAAGATACATCGTTACAGTTAAAGGAAGGTTATATTGATGGATACATTTTTAGTTACAGAACGCGCAGATATGGAAGCGCGCGGGTGGGCAGAACTCGATTTCGTGCTCATCAGTGGCGATGCGTATGTAGATCATCCATCTTTTGCGCCTGCCGTAATTGGTCGTTATCTAGAATCCAAAGGCTATCGAGTTGGTATTATTGCCCAACCTGATTGGAATGATGTTAATGCTTTTAAAAAATTAGGGAAGCCTCGTCTTGCATCGCTTGTTACTGCAGGCAACTTGGATTCCATGCTCAATAAGTTTACGGCAGCTAAAAAAATCCGTCGTGAAGATGATTACTCACCGGGAGGTGAGGCAGGACATCGCCCCGATAGAGCGACCTTGGTATACTCTAACCGCATGAAAGAAGCCTTTAGAGATGTGCCTCTTATCATTGGTGGTATCGAGGCTTCATTGCGGCGTTTTGGGCATTATGATTATTGGTCGGATACGGTACGTCGGTCCATTCTTGTAGATTCAAAAGCTGATGTACTCATATACGGCATGGGTGAATTGCAGATTATAGAGTTAGCCGAAGCACTTGATCAAAATCGATTCGAAGAATCCTTGCCAAATATTCGTGGCATTTGTTATATGTCAAAAGAGATTCCATCTATTGAGTGCGTTGAATGTCCTTCTTTTGAAGAAATCAAGGTAGATAAAATGGCCTTTGCCGATGCTTTTCGCATTCAATATGATGAACAAGATCCATTCTATGGACGACCTATTGTACAAAAACATGGAGATCGCTATGTTGTACAAAATGTACCGGCCTTACCATTAACACAGGAACAAATGGATGCGGCTTATGATTTACCATACACTCGTAAATGGCATCCATCGTATGATGATAAAGGGGGCGTGCCTGCATTAAGCGAGGTGCAGTTTAGCCTCGTTAGTCAACGTGGTTGTTTTGGTAGTTGCTCATTTTGTGCTATTACCAATCATCAAGGCCGTATAATTCAAAATCGCAGCCATCAGTCTTTGATTGATGAAGCTAAGTTGATGATCAATATGGATGGGTTTAAAGGCTACATTCATGATGTAGGTGGTCCAACGGCCAATTTCAGACATTTAGCATGCGATAAACAAGCCGTCTTTGGCGCTTGTAAAGGTCGCACCTGTGCGGCGCCGGAACCTTGTGAAAATTTGAATACTAACCACGATGATTACATTGCATTATTGCGCAAGTTACGAAAGTTAAAGGGCGTAAAAAAGGTCTTCGTCAGATCGGGGTTACGTTATGACTATGTGTTAGCCGACAATAACAAAGCCTTTGTAAAGGAACTTTGTCAATATCATGTGAGTGGTCAGCTAAAGGTTGCGCCTGAACATGTATCAAAGCGTGTAACGACTATGATGGGCAAGGCTGGAAAAGAAGAATTTCTGACCTTTAAAAAATGGTTTGAAGAGGCAAATCGTGAATTAGGAAAAAAACAATATTTAGTTCCTTATTTTATGAGTTCTCACCCAGGATGTACATTAGAGGACGCCATAGAATTAGCTGAATTTTTACGAGATCAGCATATGTACCCTGAACAAGTTCAAGATTTTATTCCTACACCGGGCAGTCTTTCAACGTGTATGTATTATACGGGTATTAATCCTCTTGATGGCAAGCCTGTTTATGTGGCTAAAAAAGGTCGGGACAAGGCTAAGCAACGAGCCTTGATGCAATATAAAAACATTGAAAATTACGACTTGGTAAAAGAGGCCCTTATCGAAGCTAATCGGCGTGATTTAATCGGCTTTGGACCTGAGTGCTTAATTCCATCTAGACCAATTGGACAAGGTAAAATGCAAAATCAAGGACGAAACAAAACGGGACAATCGAGAGGCAGTCAATCTCGATATGCTCGAAGTGGTTCTCCTTCACAGGTTAATAAGACTAAGGGAGAACGTAAAAGGAGATTTACGCGATGAAACGATGGATGGCATTTATTGTGTTAATGCTTTTTGTCTTAGGTATGATGGGCTATGGCATATACTTTTATCGAGAGGAGCAAATTGAAAAATCAAAAGCGCCTGTACGCGGTGAAATTACGGTTTACACTGACTTACCTAATAACTTAACAACACTATTAGCTGATAAATATTTAGAGGATAAAAACGTAAAAGTTAATATTATGCCACTCACTGAGGAGCAAATGGAACAACGAGTTTCCTCTAAGTTAGCAGATTCATCTGGTGATGTAGTGATTACATCTGAGGATAATCTCGTCATCGGTGCTAGTAAAGATAAGTTTGCTCCTATTGTAAATGAACGCATAGATGAGGTCTTGGATCGCCTAAAGGATTCAAATGGTTACTGGGTCGGCTTATGGTATGATCCTATCGTTTTTGTACAAAATGAATCATTTTACAATAAACTAGGTCAACATATTACGACTTGGGATACCTTGCAAAAGCCTGGAAACTGGCGTGTGGTGATGACAGATTTCGGAGCTTCTCAAAATGCGGCTAATCTTTTGTACAATTTGGTGGAATATAAAGGCGAGCCAGATGCTCTTGCAGATTTATTAGCTTTAAAAACACATGTTATACAACATTCTAAGTTCCTTTCCACACCTGTACGGCTAACAGCTCTTGGTGAATCGGATATTGGCATTGGGAATCTTTCTGATGCACAACAGTACATTCGCCATTCTTATCCTGTAAAAATGATTTATCCTAGTGATGGCACATCATTTTATATAACAGGTGCAGCGGTGCAAAAAGATTCTAAGCATAAAAATGAAAGTATAGAGTTTATTACCTGGTTACTATCTAGTGAAACTGCAAAATATATGATGAATAATAATTTTACCTATATATTCGCCAATCCTGAAGTTACCGAACCCGTAGATACACTAGGGCGTTCCGTAGTGTTATGGCCTGTTAATGGCGGCTATACAGTGGAGGGAAAAGAACTTTTATTGAATCACTGGGTTAGCCAAGTACGTTTTAGAAAAGATCAATAGAAGAGTATTTCTATAAAATACGTATACAATATCGTTACATTCTATAAATAAGAAAGGATTTAGAATGACCAAATCATTGGGATATATTAGCCTAGGTTGTGCTAAAAATTTAGTAGATACAGAGGTTATGCTTGGATTGTTAAAGGATGATGGTTATACCATTACCGATAATTTACATGAGGCTGACTTAATTATCATAAATACATGTACCTTTATAGAGAAAGCTAAGGAAGAATCTATCAATACGATTCTTGAAGCTGCTCAATATAAAGAAACTGGTCGTTGTAAAGGCTTAATTGTAGCAGGTTGCTTGAGTCAACAATACCAAGATGAGTTGTTTACAGAAATTCCTGAAATTGATGCTCTTATTGGTACTGGTGCATGGGATCAAGTTATGGTAGCTGTTGATGCAATTGAACATGGCAATCGTAGCTGCATCATGGAAAATATCACTAATATCTATGATGAACGCATGCCTCGCATTCAAACGACGCCTCGCTACAGTGCGTATGTAAAAATTGCAGAAGGTTGTAACAATGGTTGTACATTCTGTATCATTCCTAAGGTGCGTGGTGCATTTAGAAGTCGTTCCATTGAATCTATTAAGGCTGAAGTTGAACGATTAGCTGCGTCAGGGGTTAAAGAAATTGTTCTCATTGCACAAGATACGACTAGCTACGGCATTGATTTAAATAATGGTAAACCATTACTTACAGAGCTGTTAAAAGAATTAACTAAGGTTGAGGGAATCGAGTGGATTCGCATGCTCTATTTATATCCAACATTCTTTAGTGATGAATTGCTTGATATTATCGTCAATGAACCGAAGCTTTGTAAATATGTTGATATACCATTACAACATGTAAACAACGATATTCTTAAACAAATGAATCGTCGTGATTCTCGTGAGGATATTGAGCGATTATTAAAGAAAATCCGCAATGCACCAACTCATGTTACATTGCGCACATCGATTATTGTTGGATTCCCTGGTGAAACAGATGAACAGTTCCAAGAACTTTGTGAATTTGTGAAGGATATCAAGTTTGATAACATGGGTGTTTTCACATACTCTCAAGAGGAGGGGACCATTGCAGGAGCTCGTGAAGATCAAGTACCAGAAGATGTTAAAGAAGAACGCTATCATACATTGATGTCTATACAAGCTGCTATTTCTGAAGAGAATAACCGCGATTTAGAAGGCACTATTGACTATGCCATGATTGAAGAATTAGAAGAAGGCGATAATGATACTGTTCTTGCAAAAGGTCGTTTGAAATCACAAGCTCCAGATGTGGATGGGAACATGTATATCGAAAACTGTGGCGATAAGGTTAAAGCTGGAGATATTGTACAGGTACAAGTAGAGCAAGGTTTTGCTTACGATGTAGTAGCTACTATCGTAGAATAATATTGATTGGTGTATTAGGTAATACCACTATTAACACATCTGAAGTGATGGGAGGTATTTACAATGATTGTAGAATTAATTTCTACAGGTTCTGAATTATTGTTAGGGGATACGGTGAACACCAATGTCTCTTGGTTAGCTCAGGAACTTAATAAATTAGGTTATACCATAGCGTATCAGTCTGTGGTGGGAGACAATCCAGGTCGTATGTCTGAAGTGTTTAAAAAAGCGGCACAACGTGCTGATCTCGTGATTAGTACAGGTGGGTTGGGTCCAACTCAGGGTGATATAACACGGCAAGTTTTGGCATCGTCCTTAAATCGCAGTGTCGTATATAATGATGATGCTATGGCTGAGGTGCGACAGTTTTTCAAACGAGTAGGTCGTGAAATGCCTGATGCGAGTCGTAGAGAGGCTATGTTGCCTGATGACTCTAGTGTTTTAGCTAATCCTGTTGGTGTTGCACCAGGCGTAGTAACCGTAGATGGCGATGTAACCTATATACTATTACCAGGACCTCCAGGTGAAATGAAGGGGATGTTTACACAAAGTGTAGTGCCTTATCTTCATAAGCGTTTTGGTTCACAAGGTGTTGTAACGTCTTATCGTTATGGCGTTTATGATATTCGTGAAATCGATTTAGAAGAACGCGTTATGGATTTGATTAAGCAACAATCAAATCCAACCATAGCTTTGTTAATAAAAAAAGGCTACATTGAATTACGCATTACTGCAAAGGCTTCATCTCTCGATGAAGCACATAGATTGTTAAATCCTTGGGATGAAATCATTCGTCGTCGTTTAGGTTCTTTGATTGGCCGTAAGTTAGATATTTCTATGGAGGAAACACTCGGTAATACGTTAAAAGAATCGTCTGCGACCATTGCTACGGCAGAGTCCTGTACATCTGGTTTAGTTGGTAAACTATTGACAAACGTAAGTGGTAGTAGTGATTACTATATGGGTGGTATTATATCCTATAGCAATGATGTAAAACATCGGGTCTTAGGTGTGCCACAAGATTTACTCGATACATATGGCGCCGTGAGCGAACAAGTAGCCAAAGCGATGGCTGAAGGTGCAAAACGCGTAGGCAATACGACATATGCGGTGTCTACAACGGGGATAGCAGGCCCTGGTGGTGGCACACCGGATAAACCAGTGGGCCTCGTTTGGTTTGGCGTAACTGGACCATATGGAACCGTTGCTCACAAAGCTAATCTTATTGGAAATCGAGAAGATATCCGCCAAAGTGCGGCTGAATTAGCATTATACTACATGAATTTGTATATTCAAGAAAAAGGGGATAAATAATGGCTGTTGATGGTAGACAAGCAGCGTTGGATAACGCATTAAAACAAATAGAAAAAGACTTTGGTAAAGGTGCTATCATGCGCCTAGGTGAAGCGGCAGATCGTATGAATGTTGAGGTTATTTCCTCCGGTTCTCTTGCCATTGACCTCGCTGTAGGTGTAGGTGGCTTCCCTCGTGGTCGTGTCATTGAAATTTATGGCCCAGAATCATCTGGTAAAACAACTGTTGCTCTTCACGCTGTAGCTGAAGCGCAAAAACAAGGTGGCGTCGCTGCATTTATTGATGCGGAACATGCAATGGACCCAATCTATGCACGTAATCTTGGCGTAGATATTAATAACTTGTTAATTTCCCAACCAGACAATGGTGAACAAGCCTTAGAAATTACAGAGGCGCTTGTACGTAGTGGTGCTGTAGATATCGTTGTAGTTGACTCTGTTGCTGCATTGGTACCTAAAGCAGAAATTGAAGGGGAAATGGGCGATGCTCACGTAGGCCTTCATGCGCGTTTGATGAGTAAAGCATTGCGTAAATTAACAGGTACTATTAATAAGACAAAAACAGTTGTTATCTTTATCAACCAATTGCGTGAAAAGGTAGGCGTAATGTTTGGTAATCCAGAAACAACGACAGGTGGTCGTGCTTTGAAATTCTATTCCTCTGTACGCCTCGATGTGCGTAAGGGTGAATTGATTAAGGCTAATAACGAAAATGTAGGGGCCCGTACAAAGGTTAAGGTTGTTAAGAACAAGGTGGCACCTCCATTTAAAACTGCTGAATTTGATTTGATGTATGGTCAAGGAATTTCCAGAGAAGGTACTCTTATCGATATCGGTACTAATATGGAAATTATCAAAAAATCTGGCGCGTGGTATTCCTATAATGGGGAACGGATGGGACAAGGTAAAGAAGCGGCAAAACAATACCTCTTCGATAACCCTCAAGTAGCTGAAGAAATCGATCGTATCATTCGTGATACATTAGCAGCTGAACCAGAAACATTTGACGTTGTTGGCGAAGATGCTACTCCAGAAGAAGAGTAATCGATATAGCATATAAAAAAGGGCTACAGTGTAGCCCTTTTTCATTGAGGTTATTATGATAGATGAAATGTTTACAGAAGAGGAAAAGCAGGCCGCATTAGATCAAGCGTATCGATTTCTTAATCAGCGTTTTTTGAGCTCTTATGAATTGCGTCAAAAGATGAAACGAAAACAGATTTCATCGGAGCTCATTGATTATGTAGAAGAACGATTGATTTACTATGATTACATTAATGATGAAAGATTGGCAAAACAGGTCGTATCATACTTAATGCGAGAACAGAAGTACGGCACATTCCTCATAAAGCAAAAAATGAAACAGAGAGGGCTGGATGTTCCTCGTGACATTGAGAATTATGATGAAATGGCGGCCGCTTTTCGAATTGTAGATAAAAAATATGGTGAATCTATAAGCGATATTCCGCGTATAAAAATAATGAATTTCCTAAAAAATCGGGGATTTTCTATGAGCACTATTACTAAGGTTTGCGAGGCTTATCAACCTTGACAGAATGGGCTTTCAAGCATAAAATTAAAATAGCCTTGTAAACATATAATGTATTATAGGCTTTTAATTTAATATGTTAAAAAATCAGGAAACAAGGGGTGTAGTGCCCGTATGTGAAGATACAGGAGGTGAGACTGATTTTAGAGTATAGTCTAATTGCAGTAGTAATGGTGCTAATTGGACTAGGTGTAGGCTATTTTTTACGAAAAAATATCGCTGAAGGAAAACTGAATCAAGCTGAGCAAGAGGCTGAGCGCATTGTCGCAAATGGTGAGCGCATGGCCGAGTCTAAAAAGAAAGAAGCTTTATTAGAGGCGAAAGAAGAAATTCATAAGCTCCGTTCCGATGTGGAACGAGAAAATAAAGAGCGTCGTTCTGAACTACAACGTATGGAACGCCGTATTCTTCAAAAAGAAGAATCTTTGGATAAAAAATTAGACAATATTGAGCACA
>OBXI01001545.1_pt1 | contig 12413 bp, 10 predicted proteins | sample 1538161 | NCBI WGS metagenome assembly OBXI01 (sample SAMEA2580142, study PRJEB22360) | human gut metagenome | biome: human gut; feature: human-associated habitat; material: faeces | place: Denmark | collected 2008/2010 | reverse complement strand
AGTTTCTGTCGCTGGCAGAGGCGCAAGATGCAGATGCAATGAATATGGTAGCAAATATGTTTGAAAGAGGCCAGGGCACATACAGAGATCCCGGGCGAGCAGTGTTTTGGTGGAAGAAAGCGGTGGAGCTTGGAAATGTGGATGCACTTGCCGATTACGGACAGTATCTGGTCGCTACCTTTTTTGATGGCAAGGAGCAGAAGCTTGGTGCAGGGTATCTGGTTACTGCGACGGAGCGTGGCAACAACAGGGCAGGAGAGAGCCTTGTGGAGTTTGCCCTTAAAAATAACGATGCCGGAGTCAAAGTATACAGGACAGCAGCCGAGTACTGCGACAGGGCTATTGCCTCTGCGACAGATTCTTATCTGCGTACACAGTATGTGCAGAAAAAGGGTATGCTTAAATATAAGCTCAGACAGCACAGGATTGGAAACAATTATGTATATCTGGCAGCGGTATTTTCGACAATAGGAGCAGTATTGCTCATGATAGCATCAGTGGATTTGTTTCTTGAGCTGCATATGGAGTTTCGTGATATGTTTAAGCTGTTTTCGTATAGTAAAATGATACCGTGGGAGGCAGATATAGCGATGTTATTTGGTGCGATGCTTTTATTTACGTTCGGCAAGGTAACAAATAAGCTTCATGTGGCGAGCTTTTTGCAGCTTCTTGCATCTGTATTTGCAGTGGCAGTTGTTGCCATGCACTTTATCTGTGTGATAAATGATGGCAGGGTGTGGTATGATAAGCTGCTGTGGTATGTGGTGCTTGTTGTCATTCCGCTTATGCTCGGAAAGCTGTTGGGTGAGATACTGAGAAAGATTATCGGTATACAGTAATATTATATGATTAAAGGGGTAAAATACCTTTTGACCCTCATATCATTATATTGTAAGTAACTATTCAGAATAGTTACTTTTGTAATAGCTTCGAGATGGCTTAAGCGATGTAAGACATTTAATGTGTAAAATAATATTTCGATATGTAACCGGAGGAGAATGAGCATGACTCTGCAACAATTAAAATACGTGGTGACAGTGGCAGAATGCGGCAATATAACAGAGGCTGCAAAGCAGCTTTTTGTCTCGCAGCCCACTGTGACCAGCGCTATACATGATCTGGAAAAAGAGATGCAGATAGTTATTTTCATCAGGACGAACAAGGGAGTGATACTATCAGAAGAGGGTGAGAGTTTTCTCGGTCATGCCAGACAGGTGCTCGAGCAGGTGGATCTCATAGAGGGCATCTACAAGGATGATGTGGTGAGTAAGCCGCACTTTGCGGTATCGTGTCAGCACTATTCCTTTGCGGTGAATGCATTTGTGGATGTAATCAGAAAGTTTGATGCATATCAGTATGATTTTACCATCAGGGAGGAGCAGACTCATGAAATTATTGAGGATGTCACGAATTTAAAGAGTGAGCTGGGAGTCATATATCTAAGCTCCAAGAATACGGAGGTGCTTTCAAAGATGCTAAAGCGTAATGAACTCGAGTTCACAGAGCTTTTTACAGCCACACCGCATGTATTCATATGTGACAGTCACCCGCTTGCTTCAAAAAAGAGCATCACGATGGATGATCTGCAGGACTATCCGTACCTGACGTATGAGCAGGGAGAGTACAATTCACAGTATTTTTCGGAGGAGTTTGTCAGCACTCTTGACAGCAGAAAGAATATCAGGGTAAGAGACAGAGCTACACTTTTTAATCTGATAATTGGCTTAAATGGCTACACAGTGTGCTCAGGAGTGATTTCCGCGGAGCTGAATGGAAGGAATATTATATCAAAGCCACTTGATGTGGATGAGTATATGAGGATAGGCATTATCAGCAGAAAGGGTGTGGTACTCTCGCGATATGCAAGGGAGTATATCGAAGCATTGAAGGCACACTGTATGTGACGTCACAATAATATAATATGATTAAAGGGTCAAAAGATATCATCGATGCATGCTTGCATGCAATTCGATGTATACCTTAGTGTCCCACAATATATAAGGTCTAAATATATACAAACATTTGGTACAAGGAGCATAGCATGTACGATAGTATAATAATAGGAACAGGTCCTGCCGGACTGTCGGCAGCCCTGAATTTAAAAACATATAAAAAGGATTTTATCTGGTTTGGTTCGAAGAACCTAAGCGAAAAGGTGCAAAAGGCAGAGAAAATCACAAACTATCCCGGATTTCCACAGATAAGCGGACAGGAGCTGTTTGAACGTTTTGACGCCCATAGGAGAGCTGCGGGAATTGATATAACAGAAAAGACTGTGACCAATATCATGCCTGCAGGAAACGGCTTTATGGTGCTTGCAGACAATGAGATGTATGAGGCCAGGTCTCTCATACTTTGCATGGGTGTGATGTCTGCAAAGCAGCTGGACAGGGAGGATGAGCTGCTTGGAAAGAGGCTCAGCTACTGTGCCACCTGTGATGGCATGTTTTACAAGGATAAAAGGATAGCTGTCATATGCAATGACAAAAAGTATGAGCATGAGGTGAAATATCTTGCGGATCTTGCGGCAGAGGTATTGTATTTCCCAGCCTATAATGACAGCGAAATAGAGCTTCCAAATGTAAAGATATCAAAGGATGCACCTATAGCATTAATCGGAGACTCATTTGTGGAAGGAATTACGCTTCGAAGCGGAAAGACTGAGAGCGTAGACGGAGTATTCTGCCTGAGAAATGCCATCGCACCATCAAAGCTTATGCCGCAGCTTGAAATAGAAAACGGACATATATTGGTGGATAGAGCCCAACAGACAAATTTGGCAGGCTGTTTTGCGGCAGGAGACTGCACAGGCAGGCCATACCAGTATACGAAGGCTGTCGGAGAAGGAAATGTGGCAGCACATTCGTGTATACAATATCTTAGTAAATCAGAAAAATAATATAGTATTTTTTTAGAATCCCGGAATCAATTCTATAATCTTTTTGATTCGATAAGCACACTCACGCATGCTGTAGACACACTTACTGACAACTGCATAATCGGAATAACCGCAAATGAGGAGCGCTGCCAGAAGCTGCTTTTAAAGCACGGACTTATGAAGGAAAAGCAGCTTGATGTGGTGCTTGATCCGTATGCGATGACAGAGGCAGCGACTAAGAAGAACAAGGCAAAGGTTGGTTAAAGCATGTTAAAGGCAATTACAGCCACTTACCATTGAGAAGATATTGATTTCTCTCAGCTCCGACTGAAACAAATTGTATTTCGTGTCTTAGCATGTCCTCAAGGAAGTTTATGTAGCGCTTAGCATTTACAGGCAGCTCATCATATGACCTGCAATTTGATATATCGGTTTTCCAACCCGGCAGCATTTTGACTACCGGGGTATATTTTTCGAGATTTTCGGTAGGGTCAAAGACGTTTGTTACGGCATTTTTATACTGATATCCTGTGATAACAGGAATCTGATCCATGATGCTCAGGACATCTAGCTTGGTCAGTGCGATTTTGTCGGCATGTTGGCATTTTAGACCATAGCGGCTTGCAACGGCATCAAATGGACCCACACGACGTGGTCTTCCAGTGGCAGCACCATATTCGCCCCCATACTTGCGGACCATTTCAGTCCATTCACCGTTCATAGCTTTTTCCGCGACAAATGGTCCGGCTCCGACACAGGTAGAGTATGCCTTTAGTACACCGACCACATGGTCTAATGAGGCACCTGGGATACCGGCACCTATAGGACCGTAAGCTGAGATGGTGGAGGAGCTTGAAGTATATGGGAAAATACCATAGTCTATATCCCTCATTGCACCAAGTTGTGCTTCAAGTACAACACGCTTTCCCTTTGATAGTGCATCCTCAAGGAATGCACCGGTATCTGTGATATAAGGTGCATATTTTGCAGCCTTCTGTCTGCACCATGACAAAAGAGCTGACAGAGACATAGGTTCCTGATGATAGCAGCCTGCAAGCTCAAGGTTTTTAGCTTCAAGCATTGTCTTAAGTCTGGCCTGTACATTCTCTTCGTCTAAGTGGAGTAAATCACCGAGACGGATTGTTTTTTTACGGTATTTATCGCTGTATGCATAGGCAATACCGCGTTTGGTAGAGCCGAAGGCTGCTCCGGACTTTGAAAGGCGCTCTTCCTCAAGCTCATCCTGTATTTTATGCCACGGCATTGAAATTGTGGCTCTTGTTGATAATTTCAGGTTTTTTGGTGAAACAGATACATCTTGTGTTCTGATCTGTGCAATTTCATTGGACAGATGGTTTAGGTCAATAACCATTCCGTCACCGAGCACACATACTACATCTGGGTGAAGTATTCCGGATGGAAGCAGATTTAAGATAAATTTTCCCTGTTTATTAACTACTGTGTGTCCGGCATTGTTACCACCCTGATAGCGGACTACGATATCCGCATGTTCTGCGAGAAGGTCGATGACACGACCCTTTCCCTCGTCTCCCCAGTTTATTCCTGTAACTGCTGTAAGCATGATGAATGCCTCCTTGTTTTTTGAGTTTAATATTTGGATGTTGGTGCAGAGCTTGTACTGTCTGGATCTTGAATGGTATAAAACAAGCCTGCTTATAATGTGTATGATTCTGTTACGTGCAATACCTAAACGTCTTATCAGTTAGTATTCTTGCAAAGATGAGTCCGAGCGGCAGTGCAATGATAATCATGATTGCTGATGCAAACCATGAAACAGCATCCGAAAGTGCCATTATGCCGAAATTGTATATAGCCCGATACAGATAAAGTCCCGGAACCATTATGACTATGGATGGAACAGTAAGGGATATTCTTGGATATCCGTTGTTTTCCTTGATAAATGATGCGAGAAGCCCTGCTGTGAGAGCTCCGGCAAATGCGGCAGCAGGAGCCGGCATACCTGTCAGGTCTACCAGCTCAAGCCGCAGTGAATTTGCTATGGCACCGATAAGAGCAGCTGTTGCAGCCATGGAAGCAGGGCTGTTGAACATGATTGAGAATCCAAACACACCGAAGAAGCTCATTATAAGCCTCAGGATTAGATGTAGTACGGGGCCCAGATCCAAATCTTCAAAGTCCATAGGCTTAAGCTTCAGAAGCAGCGCCATAATCCATGCAAACATCGTGGCTACCATGACTATTATTATTGCATAGGCAAGGCGTTCAAGACCGGAGCGCAGATCCAGCTTTGCCAGGTCGATTCCGCTTGTAATAAACGGAAATCCCGGAATGATAAAGAGCATGGAACAGATGTATCCGGCTTCATGAATTGATGGTACATTGAAAGCCATCTCTGCTATTTTTAAAAGTGCCGCATATATGAAGCATGAGGCAGAAATTGATACCGCTATATTAAGGAACAAGGTAAAATGATGCTTTATAAGCTTGGTTCGTATGAGATTTCCGATGCCGGCTGCTATAAATGCCAGCATCATCTCGATAGGGCCTCCGCCGAGCAAAAATGTGAAGGCACAGCATGCTATAGCGGCTGCAAGCCCAAGCCTTGCAGGGGAGTAAATGGCATGAATCTGCTCTATCTCATCGAGTCGACGGTGGATTTCTTCGCCGGTCAGATGAGCTTCCTCGTTAGGAAAATTGTCGACAAACTGCTCCATGCGATAGAGCTTTGAGGTGTTTACACCTGTGTTTGCTATGCTGAGTGACTGCGATATACAGTCAGTGCCGTCAAAACAGTTAAACTCGATTGACATAAGTCCGACATCCACTGTACATGTGACACCAAGCACCTTTGAGAGCCGGTTCATGGAGGTTCTCACGCGCCAGGCTCCTGTGCCGCAGGAGAGCATGATGAGTCCGACACGTCCGATTACAGAGGCTTTTTCAATCAGTCCCGCCTTATCTATGAGTATATTTCCATCCTGTCTGGCATAATCATGCCAGGGGATTTCCATATGATTTTTTTCCATGATATCTGTGTAGCTGTTATCTGCCATAAATTATCGCCTCGGCCTTTTGGACATGTTTTTCTAGATTTTTTAGGAAATGAGAGCTTCGCAGGAAAATACCAATTTCATCATACCGCTTGTCATTTTCCACAAGAGAGTCCTGACCGTAAAAAACATATGCCATAGGAAGCTCCTTTTCAATCTGTATCATCAGATCCCATACAGCAGAGTAAGCCTCAGCCTCAGTCTCCTTGAGTTTTACGGTATCGGGAAGCTCTCGTATCAAGAGTATTCCGTCATGCTTTACAATGACCTGCTGCGTGGGAGTCATATGCTCGGAATCATATGTGTGGCTGTAGCGGTAAGCCTGTGCGTAGTAGATATCCTTTTTGTCTGGCATATCGTTATATATTTCGTGAAAATGTATATAGTTCTTGTCGTGAGATATGTGTTTATACTCGGGCAGCGGATTTCCGTGTTCATCGGTCATGATTATCGGATTTTGGTGTCCGTCGGCATTGAACCTGTACGGTATGATATATGAATTGCGCAGCAAATCAAATACGGTGTTGTTGCACAGACACATAAGCAGTGCGGAAAGATCGCGGTTGGTATATGCATTGAAGAGAGCTTTAGCAAATTTTTCTGCCGGAAGTGATACATCAAATTCATCGTTGTAAACCAGATTTTCATTGAAGGTTTCCATAAGCCTGTCACAGGCCCATGGATCATTTAATATCTTCTGAAACAGAATGTCTGCATGATCTTCTCTTGGAAACATTGTCTTTTCACTCATTTGAAACACGTCCTTTTCTTATATATATAATCAATATTTCTCTTTTGAGCATTTATGATTATACAATTATGATTATAATAAGTAAAAAGTATAATTGATATAATTGAAATATCATATTATTATATCATTAGTATCTGTGTATTATCGGAAAAATGACCGGTAAAACGATAATAAAAAGGAGGCTTTAAATATGGATATAAATTTTGAGTACTACAAGATATTTTATTATGTTGCAAAATACTGTAATTTCACAAAGGCTGCGAGGGCACTTGGAAACAGCCAGCCAAATGTAACCCGCGCCATGAACAACTTAGAGCAGCAGATAAACAGCATACTTTTTATCAGAAATAACAGAGGTGTGCAGCTAACACCGGAGGGAGAGCGTCTGTACGCGCATGTATCTGCAGCGATGTCACAGATACTTGCGGCGGAGGAGGAGCTGTCAGACAGCACAGGACTGTCACACGGAAGCGTATCAATAGGAGCCAGTGAGACAGCTCTAAACATATATCTGCTTGACAGGCTAAAGACTTTTCACATGGCATATCCGGGTATCAGGCTTAAGATATATAATCACTCCACCCCACAGGCTATAAATGCCGTAAAAAACGGCATGATTGATTTTGCGGTGGTATCCACACCTGTCGAGGTGGAGGCCCCTCTTAAGATGATAAAGCTTGGTTCATTTCAGGAGATTCTTGTGGGTGGTACCACTTTTACTGCGCTCGGAAGTCAGACTCTGTCATTAAATGAGCTGCATAATTATCCGCTTATCGGACTGGGGCGGGAGACCATGACATTTCAGTTTTTTAACAGGCTTTTTATGTCACACGGACTTGAATTTGCGCCTGATACAGAGACCGCAACGACAGATCAGATACTGCCACTTGTGAAAAGTGAGCTTGGTCTTGCCTTTATGCCAAAGCCGATGGCAGAGGCTGCGATAGCAAATCGCGAGATTGTAGAGATAGCTCTGGAGGAGGAGATACCGCAGAGAAATATATGTATGGTATATGATATACATCACCCGATCAGTGCGGCAGCAAGAGAGCTTAAGAAGGTCATAACAGACAGCTCTAAGATCTGATTGGCAGCCGGTGGGATACATATAGGTAACTGGCAGGTTATACATTACAGCCGGGATGTTACACATTGGCTGGTTTGTAACTTACATCTCGTTTAATACTTTGTTAAAATATAGTCAGGCAGATAAGTTATAAGAATTTATCGGCAGAGTTTTTTAGGAGTATTTTTTAAAATTGGAAGGAGATTTTACACTATGGCTAACAGAATCATGTTAAACGAGACATCTTATCACGGATCAGGTGCAATCCAGGAGATTGCAACAGAGGCAAAAGCGCATGGCTTTAAAAAAGCACTGGTATGCTCTGACCCTGACTTAATCAAATTTGGGGTTACAGCAAAGGTAACAGATATCCTTGATAAGAATGGATTGGAATATGAGCTTTACTCAGAGATTAAGCCAAATCCAACAATCGACAACGTAAAGCATGGCGTAGAGACATTTAAGAAATCAGGAGCTGATTACCTCATTGCAATCGGAGGCGGCTCTTCTATGGATACATCAAAGGCAATCGGTATCATCATCGCAAACCCGGAGTTTGAGGATGTAAGAAGCTTAGAGGGTGTTGCACCTACAAAGAACCCTTGTGTTCCTATCATCGCAGTACCTACAACAGCAGGAACAGCAGCAGAGGTTACAATCAACTATGTCATCACAGATGTAGAGAGAAAGAGAAAGTTTGTATGTGTGGACCCACATGATATGCCAATCATCGCAATCGTAGACCCAGACATGATGTCATCAATGCCAAAGGGACTTACAGCATCAACAGGTATGGACGCACTCACACATGCTATCGAGGGCTACACAACAAAGGCTGCCTGGGAGATGACAGACATGTTCCATCTCAAAGCAATAGAGATTATTGCAAGATCCTTAAGAAGTGCAGTTGCCAATGAAAAAGAGGGACGTGAGGGCATGGCACTTGGAGAGTACATTGCCGGAATGGGATTCTCAAATGTAGGACTTGGAATTGCTCATTCAATGGCTCATACACTCGGAGCTGTTTATGATACACCACACGGAGTAGCATGTGCTATGATGCTTCCAATTGTAATGGAGTACAATGCAGACTGTACAGGCGAAAAATATCGTGAAATCGCCCGCGCAATGGGAGTAAAGGGCGTAGATGATATGTCTGTAGAGGAGTACAGAAAGGCTGCAATCGATGCTGTAGCGCAGCTCTCTGTAGATGTAGGAATCCCAACAAAACTCGAGGCTATTAAGGAGGATGACTTAGACTTCCTCGCAGAGTCTGCTCACGCGGATGCATGTGCACCTGGAAATCCAAAGGATGCAAGTGTTGAGGATTTGAAGGCTCTTTTCCGTAAGATTATGTAATTCTGCAACAGCTTACAGGGATGTAAAAATCCGGGAACTGTCAATTGACAGCATTCCCGGATTTTTAACGCTGATATAACTATTAAGACTACCGTGCACATTTGTAAAAACGCACGATACTTGTTCTAAATGGTTCTGAATATTACCCTGAATTATATCAGGTTTACCTCGCGAAATACGTCGGAAAGCTCCTTTGGCATAGCATCAGCGAGCAGTCCGGCAAGCTCCTGAGGGGTGAAGTTTTTATTGCCAAGCACCCACTGTGTTGTCATAAAGACAGAGCCCTGACAGTACATCTCAAGCTGGAACAATAGCTTGTCGGATATTTTCCGGTGACTTTTTCCCTCAATCTGGTCAATATAAAACTGACGAATCAGCTCAAAATCATGCTCCTTTAGATTGTTCTGCTCATCATTTTTAAAAGCAGCCTTAAAGAAAAGTTGCTCCATCCGGATATATTCAAATTTTTTAACAAGGCTTTCGTACACGGTACTGCCCTCACCCATCTGGTGGAAGGATTCAATCAGTATCTTATCAAAATACCAGTTTATCAGGTCATATTTGTCCTGAAAATTTCTGTAAAAGGTTTGTCTGGTCACACCACATGTGTCGCAGATTTCCTTAACCGTAATTTTCTCGACAGGAGAGGAAAACATGCATTCCTTCATGGCATTGGCCAGCTTGTATTTTATATCGTTGTTCATAATGTCTCCGAATTATAATGCAGATATCTAATGAGCCTTAAGCTTTGACATATGCATTAACATCTACTGAAACCATATTGGTAAAAGCATCGGCATATTTTTATCCACCTCTCTACAGTGTATATATAACATATGATACGTATAAATTCAATACATGTAAACAGAATGCATATAAATTATATGTGTATAAATATAGTGTATATAAACTATATATTGTTGTTTATATTTTAGTATGATCAGAAATGATTATATTACCGATTAAAAAGATTGAATTTTAAAATTTATCTGCTAATATATTGATGAAAATATTTTGAAATATACGAGGATATACATACATGAAAGACCTTACAAAAGGAAAACCATCAAGACTCATACTGGCATTTGCCATTCCAATATTTATGGCAAATATACTCCAGCTCACATACAGTATAGTTGACACGAGAATAGTCGGATCATATCTGGGAGAAAACTCACTGGCAGCAGTCGGAGCCACCACGACACTCAGCAATCTGATGATAGGCTTTTTGATGGGCTTAGCTAATGGATTTGCCATAATAACAGCCCAGAAATTTGGCGCAAGGGACTACGCCGGTGTAAAGAAATCGTTTGCTCTGTCAATTAAAATGGGATGCATAATAGCGCTTGCTATAACGGTATTGTGCCTGTTATTTTTGCGTCAGATTCTTGGATTTTTAAATGTATCAAATGATTTGATGGGAATGGCTGTGTCATATATTTTTATTATAATAGCAGGGCTTGTAGCGACATTTTTGTATGATGCATGTGCGGCGGCACTCAGGGCACTGGGCGATACAGTTACGCCGCTTGTCATATTAGCCGTCTCGGTCTGTCTGAATATGGCAGGTGATATTTTCTTTGTGGTCGTACTGAAGGCAGGAGTGGCGGGTGCTGCGATTGCCACTGTACTTGCACAGGTTATTGCGTTTATTGTGTGCTATGTATATATGGTAAAAAGATATGAGCTTTTGAGATTGTCCCGCAGTGATTTATTTGACAGTCATTTACTGCGAAGAAGCATGAAATTATGCGGCGAAAATTGTGATATCGAAGGCGCAGAAGGTAAAGGCAGCAAGAATAATATGACTCCTGAAGTAATAGCCGTGATGAAAATGACAATGCTTAAGGCAGGTCTTTCTATGGCATTTATGAGTTCGCTGGTAAATATAGGCTCGCTGACCCTGCAGACCGCCATAAACCGACTGGGACAGGATATTATAGTAGCTCACACGGCTGCCAGAAAGATATCGGAGATATTCATGGTCATGTTTACCGTGTTCGGACAGACCATGGCGACCTTCTGTGGGCAGAATATAGGAGCGGGAGAAGTAGCCAGAGTGAAAAAAGGCATAAAACTGGCAATATTCTATACCTGCATATGGTGTACGATGGCAATTATCGCAAGCTACACTATAGGCCCGTGGCTGGTGAAGCTTGTAACAGGCACTAATAATCCTATTGTTATAAAAAATGCCACAAATTACCTCAAATTTGACACTCTGTTTTATTATGTGACCGCTGTTATATGTATAGTGCGAAATGCAATGCAGGGGCTTGGAGAGCAGATTACGCCGCTTGTATCAAGCTCACTTGAGATGGTGGGAAAGATAGTCATTGCATTTACACTTGTGCCACTGCTTGGCTATACAGGAGTGATAGTAGCAGAGCCGCTTGTATGGTTTATCATGGTGATACCGCTTTTGGTGAAGATATACAACATGCCGGTGCTTAGGAAGCAGGGGCATGGGATTTGAAAAAAGAGTGAAGCAGGCTTTACTCCAACACCAGAAGAAGTCCCATCTTGAACCTTTCGTCAGCGGTTACGCTGTGCAGTCCGTTTTTGTCAAAACGGAAATTTTCGCCTGCTGAGATTGTGTAATCTTTGCCCTCGTAGTCTATTACAGCCTTGCCCTCGAGTGCGAAAATTATTGCATTTCCAGGCGCGCGATGCGGTGTGAGACCGGTGCCCTCATCGAATGCCATAAGCACGAATTTCATTGTGTCGTTGCTTACCACATCAATGTTCGTGATACTGCCATCCTCATATGAGATAAGATCCTTAAGCTTCATGACCTCGCCTGATTTGATAATTTTGTTCATATTGTTGTTCTCCTTTTTTATGATGATTTCGGTGTAAATACAGCCGGTTTCTGTTGTTACTCCGCAGAGTATTTTCGAAGGGACTACCAGCATATCACCTTCTGATATGGTATGCTTTGCAGCATAAGCTCCGATAAGAAAATCAGCGCATCCTTTTGCACCGATGTATACAGTGGTATTATCGTAGGATTCCTGAGAGATTGACGTGCCCTTTCCGAGAAAAAAATAGGTTATGGGTGTTTTGTCACTAAGCCTTGAATTTCGTGAGACGGTCATCTCGTCGCGGATAGGGCGTAAATCTTCTATTTTGAAAACCTTGTCCATAGGATTTCTTGTCCTTCTTTCTTGAATGTTGATTTCATTATTTATAATACAATATTACTATAATTTTGTCCAAAAATATGTTGCATATACAACAAAAACAATATAATAAAATACAAACCGCTTGCTATTTCTTTCACATATGTTAGAATATAATCAAAGCAGTTTTTCTATAGCAACCTGT
>OBXI01001540.1_pt1 | contig 12455 bp, 9 predicted proteins | sample 1538161 | NCBI WGS metagenome assembly OBXI01 (sample SAMEA2580142, study PRJEB22360) | human gut metagenome | biome: human gut; feature: human-associated habitat; material: faeces | place: Denmark | collected 2008/2010 | reverse complement strand
AGGGTACCCCATATGGGATGCCCTCATGCAATAAAAGGAGTTAATAATGGCAGGAAAAAACGACGGAAAGATTCGCTGCTCATTTTGCGGTAAGACACAGGACCAGGTAAATCGTTTGATTTCCGGACCTAATGGAGCTTTTATCTGCGATGAGTGTATAGATATATGTGCCGAGATTCTTGAGGAAGAAGGCGTAGAGGGCCATGAGGACAAAAGCAGCGCTAAGGATGATATAAATCTTGTTACTCCGGAGGAGCTTAAGGCGTTTTTGGACGATTATGTAATAGGACAGGACCAGGCAAAGAAGGTGCTTTCGGTTGCTGTTTACAATCACTATAAGAGAGTACTGGCAGGTGATACATCAGATGTAGAGCTTCAGAAGAGTAATATTCTCATGCTTGGACCTACAGGCTCAGGAAAGACACTTCTTGCGCAGACACTTGCCAGAGTGATAAATGTTCCATTTGCTATCGCTGATGCTACAACACTTACAGAGGCAGGATACGTAGGTGAGGATGTGGAGAATATCCTATTAAAGCTTATTCAGGCGGCAGATTATGATATCGAGCGTGCAGAGCATGGTATCATTTATATAGATGAGATAGATAAAATTACAAAGAAATCAGAGAATGTCTCAATCACCAGAGATGTGTCAGGCGAGGGTGTACAGCAGGCTCTTTTAAAGATTCTTGAGGGCACAGAGGCATCTGTACCGCCACAGGGCGGAAGAAAGCATCCGCAGCAGGAGCTTATTCCTATTGATACTACTAATATACTTTTTATATGCGGTGGAGCATTTGATGGTCTGGAAAAAATTATCGACAGTCGTATGGATACATCATCTATAGGCTTCAATTCAGATGTAAAGTCAAAGACAGAGCTCAATGTAGGAGAGGCGTTCAAGCATGCACTTCCACAGGATTTTGTAAAGTTTGGATTGATTCCTGAGTTTATCGGACGTGTACCTATTACCGTTTCTCTCGAGGCACTCGACAGGGATGCACTTATCCGTATACTTAAGGAGCCTAAGAACTCGCTTATCAAGCAGTACACCAAGCTTTTTGAGCTTGACGGAGTAGGTCTTGAGTTCACAGACGATGCAGTAAATGCCATCGCTGACAAGGCACTTGAGAGAAAGACAGGGGCCAGAGGACTTCGTGCCATCATGGAGGCTGTTATGCTTGACCTTATGTATCGTATACCGTCAGACAAGAGCATCAGCAGATGTGTAATAGACAAGGATATCGTTGAGGAAAACTTAAAGCTTGATGGTGATTGCGTGCCTGAGGCATATATCGAGGAAAAAGCGGCATCGTAAGTACATGGCGGTATTTTACAAAAGATACAGCATCGGATAATATAAATTGCACAGCGGTTTGTTATGCATGGCTGTGTAATAATACAGGAGATATAAGTGGAAGAACAGATTATGAATATGCCTGCAGTAGCGCTGAGAGGGCTTACTATTCTGCCGGGGATGATTGCCCATTTCGACATCAGCAGAGAGCGCTCCCTTCGTGCTGTCGAGGAGGCTATGGAGCAGGATCAAAAGATTTATCTTGTCACACAAAGGAATGTGGACAGTGAGGACCCGACTCAGGAAGACCTCTATCAGATGGGTATTGTTGCTGACATAAAGCAGGTTGTCAGATTACAGAATGATGTTGTGAGAATACTTGTAGATGGAATAAGCCGGGCAGCATTGCTTGGCTTTACCGGTAATGAGAAGTACCTTGAGGCAGAAATCTGTTATTGTGATAGTAATGCAGACAGCCTGCCGGAGGATCTCAGGGAAGCCATGCTTCTCGGAGTCAGAGAGGCTTTTCACAGATATGCGGCAGTCGTCGGCAAAATCAGCAAGGAGCTTATCAGACAGATAGATCAGTATGAGGATCTTGAAAAGCTCATTGATTATGTAACCAACAATCTGCCGGTGTCATATGAGCTTAAGCAGCAGGTGCTTGAGGCAGAGGATATCAATGACAGATATCAGGTTATAGTATCATTACTTCTCTCCCAGGTGGAGGTTATTTCCATAAAGAATGAGCTTCAGAAAAAAGTAAAGGTTCGTGTGGACAAGCATCAGAAGGAGTATGTGCTTCGTGAACAGCTTGGTGTGATACGTGAGGAGCTGGGCGAGAATGCTGACTCGGAGGCTGATGAATATGAGAAAAAGCTATCTGAGTTAGATGCGCCTGACTACGTAAAGGAAAAGACGAAAAAAGAGATAAAGCGCTTTAGAAATATGAGCAGCAGCTCATCAGAGAGCACTGTTGAGAGAGGCTATATAGAGACTGTACTTGAGCTTCCGTGGAATAGGATGTCTGTGGACAACAAGGATCTTGACCATGCAGCACAGGTGCTCGATGATGATCACTACGGATTAAAGGATGTTAAGGAGAGAATACTTGAGTTTCTGGCAGTCAGAAATCTGACAAGCAAGGGAGAGAGTCCTATAATTTGTCTTGTAGGTCCTCCGGGAACAGGAAAGACAAGCATAGCCCGTTCAATTGCGTCTGCACTGGAGAAGAAATATGTGCGTATTTCTCTTGGTGGTGTGCGTGATGAGGCAGAAATCCGTGGACACAGAAAGACATATATCGGTGCTATGCCGGGCCGTATAGTAAATGGCTTAAGACAGGCAGGCGTTTCAAATCCTCTCATGCTGTTGGATGAGATAGATAAGGTGTCAAGTGACTACAAGGGTGACACATCAGCCGCTCTTCTCGAGGTGCTTGACAGTGAGCAGAACTGCAGATTCAGGGATCATTACATTGAGATGCCTGTGGATTTGTCGGAGGTGCTTTTTATTGCAACGGCAAATGAGGTTTCAGGCATTCCAAAGCCGCTTCTTGACAGGATGGAGCTTATTGAGGTGTCAAGCTACACTGAAAATGAGAAATTTCACATAGCAAAGGAACACCTGGTTGAGAAGCAAAAGAGCAAAAACGGAATTAAAAAGGAACAGCTTACGATAACAGACTCGGCCATAAAGGATATTATCAGGCTGTACACCAGAGAGGCCGGAGTCAGAAGCCTTGAGAGGACTATCGGCAAGCTGTGCCGCAAGGCTGCCAGGGAAATCTTTAAGGACAGCGAAGCTGCTGTAAAGGTTACAAAGACCAATCTTAAGACATATCTGGGCAATCCGAAGTACAGTCCGGAGAAGAAAAATGATCGCGCAGAGGTTGGAATCGTTAGAGGCCTGGCATGGACCAGCGTGGGCGGAGTCACACTCGAGGTTGAGGTGAATGTGCTACCGGGCAAGGGTGAGCTCGTGCTCACCGGTAAGCTTGGTGATGTGATGAAGGAGTCGGCACAGGCGGCACTTAGCTATGTGCGCTCAATAAGCGAAGGATATGGCATTGATGCAGAGTTTTACACGAAGCATGATATCCATATACATATCCCGGAGGGCGCAGTGCCAAAGGACGGACCATCTGCGGGTATCACTATGGCGACAGCCATGCTCTCGGCTATTACAGACAGAGCTGTCAGGGCAGATGTAGCCATGACGGGCGAGATAACACTACGCGGCAGGGTGCTTCCGATAGGAGGACTCAAGGAAAAGCTGCTTGCAGCCAAAGTAATCGGAATAAAAACAGTATGTATTCCAAAGGATAATGAAAAGGACCTGGAGGAGATTTCAAAAGAAATAACAGACGGCATGGAAATCGTGCCGGTGGAGAGATTTTCACAGGTGGAGAAGATAGCATTTGTAAAATAAGAATGAGGAAGAGATTATGGTAATTAAAAGTGTTAATTTAGAGACAGTTTGCGGAATTACAAGCACAATCCCTGACAATGAGTATAATGAGGTGGCATTTGCCGGCAAGTCAAATGTAGGCAAGTCGTCACTGATCAACGCACTCATGAACAGAAAGTCACTTGCCAGGATCTCTTCACAGCCCGGCAAGACACAGACCATCAATTTTTATAACGTCAATGACGCCATGTATCTGGTCGATCTGCCGGGCTATGGCTATGCCAATGCCAATATCGAGATAAAAGCTAAATGGGGACAGATGATAGAAAACTATCTTCACACCTCCAAAAAGCTTCAGGCAGTGTTTCTTTTAATAGATATAAGGCATGAGCCATCGGACAATGATATCATGATGTATGACTGGATGGTAAACCAGGGCTTTGCACCGATTATCATTGCAACCAAATCTGATAAATTGAAAAAAAGCCAGATTGCCGCACACATAAAGACTATCAAGGATGTGCTTCATGTGAAGCCGGGCACGGTAGTTATACCGTTTTCGTCCATGTCAAAGGAAGGCAGGGACGAAATCTGGAATCTCATAGATTCACTCGTGTTTGACGAGGAGACGCTTCTTGCCATGAAACAGGAGGAAGAAGCAAAGCGCGAGGCAAAATCAGCTGCAAAAAGAGCCGCTGCATCCCAGCCACACAAAAAGGAGCGCTGGAAGAAGACCGGAAAGCCGGTTGCCAAAAAGACTAAAGAACGCAGAGATAAGGCCAAGAGCAAAAAAAGCGTTAATAATCATAAAAAGAAATAAAGTTATAGAAAGAAAGGCGAATATTTAATATATGAAGAATAAATGCAAATTTGTAGGCATTATGTTTTTGTGTATATTGATAGTGTGTACGCTTGCGGTAATGGCATATGAGCACACAGCAGGTATGAAAGGCGCTGCCGGTGGAGCATCAAATGCTTCGGGCAATACAAAAAATACTGACGAAGCAGACGATATGCTTACTGTCGTGACATCCTTCTATCCAATGTATATTGCAGCTTTAAATATAGTAGACGGAGTGGAAGGCGTTAGACTTGAAAATCTAAGCGAGCCACAGACCGGTTGTCTGCATGATTTCCAGCTCACACCGGAGGATATGAAGCTTTTATCCACAGCCGATGTTTTTGTAATAAACGGAGGCGGTATAGAGTCGTTTATGTCAGATGTGGCAAAGGCGTATCCGAAGCTTGATGTGGTTGAGGCCTGTGAGGATGTGGCACTTCTTTCTGAGGATGATGCAGACAGTGACCACGACCATGATCACGACGCAGACACAGAATCGGACAGTGACCACGACCATGACCACGACGCAGACACAGAATCAGATAGTGCGCATGACCATGACCACGGTGATGAGAATGCCCATGCATGGATGAGCGTGCCGCGTTACCGCACCATGGTTCAGACAATCGCATCCCGGCTTGCCGAAAAGGATGCAAAGCATGCTGATGAATATTATGCAAATGCAAAAGCATATGATGCAAAACTTGCAGTGCTTGAAGAAAAGATAAATAGCCTAAAGAGTCTTACGAATGGACAGAATATCATCATATTCCATGAGGCCTATGCGTATGTAGCTGATGATTTTTCCATGAATGCATGCTATCTGTTAGACCTTGACGAGGAGCGCTCAGTCAGCGCAGGTGAGATAAAGCAGGTGATAGGTGCCATAAAGGATGGCGGAGTGTCGGTAATACTAGCTGAGGAGCTCTACGGAAAGAGCATGGGAGATACCGTATCGCGTGAGACAGATGTGCATGTGATTTATATCGACCCTCTCAACAGGGGAGAGTACGACAAGGACAGCTATCTTTATGGTATGGAGCACAATATAGAGCTTATCAAAGAGGCATTTACTAAATAAAATTGGAGAAAATATGCGGAAAATAATACAGCCATGTGGCTTTCATTGCATAAAAATAAATAACCTTGGAGTGAGCTTTGGAGAGCAGACAGTGCTTGAGGATGTAAATATGCACATACATTGCGGCTCCTTCAATGTCATAATAGGCCAGAACGGTGCCGGAAAATCTACACTCATAAAGGCGATACTCGGCGAGATACCTCACACCGGTACGATTGAGTTCAAGGATACTAAAGACGGACATATGGCTAAGCTTAAAATCGGCTATGTGCCGCAGTCTGTCAATATCGAGAAAAATACACCGGTCAGCGTGTATGACCTCATAGCAAGCTATCAGTACAATTATCCTGTTTTTCTGCCAAAGAGTAAAAAGATAGAGGCAAAGATAAGGGAGACACTCGAGGTATTTGAGGCTGAGGAGCTCATCGACAAGCAGGTGTGCAACCTCTCTGGAGGACAGCTGCAGAGAGTGCTTCTTTCCATGGCAATCATGGACGAGCCGAACCTGCTGCTGTTGGATGAGCCGGTGTCCGGAATAGACCAAAACGGCATGGAGCTTTTCTATAAGACCATGGATTATTTAAAGACTCACTATGACCTTGCAATCATACTGATATCGCACGATCTGGACTATGTGGCAAAGTACGCAGACCATGTTGTACTGCTTGATAAGACCGTTGCAAAGCAGGGAACTGTGAAGGAAGTCTTCGAGAGCAAGGAATTTGAGAGAATTTTTTACACAGGAGAGGAATCCTGGGTGAGAGAGGAGGAGCACAAATGAATATAACCTCCTGGCTTCAATATGATTTCATGAGAAATGCCCTTATCGCTGTGCTCATCATCACACCGCTTTTTGGCATAATGGGAACCATGATTGTAAACAAAAAGATGGCATACTTTTCAGATGCACTCGGACATTCAGCACTTACCGGAATCGCTGTCGGAGTGGTATGCGGCATGGCAGACACCTCGCTTGCCATGGTGATATTTGCGATAGTGTTTGCGCTTCTTTTAAATAAGATTGGCAGTCTGAACACAGCGTCAACAGATACCATTATATCTGTATTTTCATCGTGCTCTGTGGCTATAGGTCTTGCGATACTGTCAAAAGGCGGCAATTTCAGCAAATACTCAAGTATACTGGTGGGCGATGTGCTAAGCATCACAAAGACTGAGATAGTTTATCTAATTGTGATTTTTGTGGTCACGATAGTATTCTGGGTGCTTTGCTTCAATAAGCTCAACGCCATATGTATACACAGAAGCGTGGCAAAAAGCAAGGGTATCCATGTGCGTCTTCTGGATAATCTGTTTGCGGTGCTTGTAGCACTCATAGTTATGCTATCCATCAAGTGGATAGGTATACTTATAATAAACGCTCTGCTTATATTACCAGCGGCTTCATCAAGGAATATTTCGGAAAATATGCGTGAGTATCATTTCTTTTCAGTGCTATTTTCAGTTTTTTCAGGAATAGTCGGTCTTGCTGTGTCATACTACACCAATGTGGCAACAGGTCCGATGATAGTGATTATTGCATCGGTAATATATTTTTCGACATTTATATTTGGAAGAAAATTGAAAAAATAACGGCAAGGGCTATAAGAAACAGAATATGATATATTAGAGGGACTGCGCGCAACGTGCAGTCCCTTTTCAGGTTAATTTGACTGATGAGATGTAAAAATTAACAATTAAATGAGAATATTTAAATTTGCTCTTTTTGGTAGGGTGTGTTATAATCCTTGTATACAAAAAACAGAGGTAATACAATATGGGTAGTAATAACGATATTTCATTAAAAGCATTAGCCAAGATTAACCTGGGGCTGGATGTAGTGAGGCGCAGAGAGGACGGATATCATGAGGTCCGCATGATTATGCAGACCATTCAGCTGTATGACAGGCTCGATATCAAAAGGACACAGGAGCCCGGCATACAGATACAGACCAATCTGTCTTTTCTCCCTGTAAACGAGAACAATCTCATATACAAGGCTGCAAAGCTTCTGATGGATGAGTTTTCTATAACTGACGGTGTATCAGTGAAGCTGGACAAGCGTATTCCTGTTGCAGCAGGGATGGCGGGGGGCAGTACTGATGCGGCAGCCATGCTTATAGGTGTAAACAGGCTTTTTTCACTGGGACTGACAAAGAGACAGCTTATGGAAAGAGGTGTGCAGATAGGTGCGGATGTACCATACTGTATTATGAGAGGTACGGCGCTGGCCGAGGGCATAGGAGAGGCGCTTAGTCCTCTTCCTCCAATGGTAAAGTGTCCGGTGCTTATTGCAAAGCCGTCAATCTCGGTATCCACAAAGTTTGTGTATCAGAATCTGAAGCTTGATGATACGACTATTCATCCGGATATAGACCGCCTGATAGATGATATAAAGGCTAAGAATCTGCATGATATCGCAGCGCATATGGGAAATGTCTTAGAGACTGTGACCATACCAAATTATCCGGTGATAGATGAGATAAAGAAGCATATGCTTTCAAATGGCGCGGTAGGAGCCATGATGAGCGGTAGTGGTCCGACGGTTTTTGGTCTGTTTGACGATGAAGATACTGCAAAGAAAGCGTACAAAGCCATGAGAAGCTCACATCTTGCCAGACAGGTGTATCTGACATCTGTATACAATAATCGCAAATAACGTGATATCCGGATAGCACAGCGGGTGCTTTATAGTTGCTTTTTTCTTATATGTGAGAATGATAATACAAGAGATAGGAGAAGTTTGATGACTGATAATTTAACTTTAAATATGGATGCATATCTGCCACTGCGTGATGTGGTGTTTAATACACTTCGTGAGGCAATTTTAAAGGGTGAGCTCAAGCCGGGAGAGAGACTTATGGAGTTGCAGCTTGCGTCAAAGCTTGGAGTCAGCCGTACACCTATACGTGAAGCAATCAGAATGCTTGAGCAGGAGGGGCTTGCAGTCACAATGCCGAGAAAGGGCGCAGAGGTTGCCAAGATGACTCTCAAGGATATGGAGGATGTGCTTGAGGTGAGAGAGGCTCTCGATGAGCTTGCAGCCAAAATAGCCTGTAAGAAAATCAGTGATGAGCAGCTTGCGAATCTAAAAACCATAAAGGACGAGTTCAAGAGGAGCATGGACTCAGGAGATGTGAAAAAGATAGCTGAGGAGGATGTGAAGTTTCACGATGCTATCTATGAGGCGACCAACAATGCGAAGCTTGTATCTATGATGAACAATATCCGCGAGCAGATGTACCGCTACAGAGTGGAGTATTTAAAGGATCCGAAGAATTATCCGATGCTTGTGAAGGAGCATGATGCCATCTACAGGGCGCTTGAGGCAAGAAATATGGAGCTTGTGACTACAGAAATGCATACGCATGTGGCTAATCAGGCGGTTGCTGTGAAGGCTGTGATACAAAAGCAGGATGAAGAGAAGAAATAAAACAGAATATAACAAACCAAGGGCTGCCGGTCGCACTGACGTGTGAACGGCGGCCTTTTTAGTGGCTTAGTTAGTAGCTTAGATAATAGCAAAAAATAAGTAATCAGGGATATTTGCGAGCTTGTATGGTCATACTATATCAGGGATTTTAAATCTGACGGGATTTATTGGGTATATAGGAGAGTTAAAGATGACCACAAACATAGATGAGAACATAAAAAGCTTCAGGCAGATATATTCTGACTGTTCAGATATCAAGATGCAGGAGATGTATCTGGGGCGTGATGCCTCCATAAAGTGTTTTGTTGCTTATATTGAGGTGACATGTGAAGGCTCCGGTATCAATAACAGTGCATTTGGACGATTTACCTCATACCTTGAGGGAATAGACAGACAGCAGGTAAAGGAAGTACTTGACAAAAATCAGGCAGCTCTATCTGAATTTGCACATTTGCACACGGTTAATGAGGCGGCCCAGATGATGCTGACAGGAGACGTGATTTTTTTTGTGGATGGTTATCCGGATGCCTTCAAGCTTCCTGATAAGGGATATCCTGCCCTGTCAATTCAGGAGATTGATTCGGAAAAGGTCATAAGAGGCTCCAATGAGGGTTTTGCTGATTCCATAAAGATAAATACAGCACTTATCAGGCGCAGGTTAAGGAGCACACGCTTAAAGTGTAAAGAGGTGAAAAAGGGACTTCGAGGACACAGCAATGTGGACATACTATATGTGAGAGACCTCGTAAAACCAGGGCTTGTAGAGGATGTGGAAAGAAATCTGGACAGCTATGTGATAGACCATGTGGGTGACTCGGGAGTTCTTGAACAATTTGCTGAGGCAAAATGGTATTCACCGTTTCCACAGCTTCAGACCACAAAGCGGCCGGATGTGGCGGTAAATGCGCTCCTAGAAGGGCGGGTGGTGGTGCTGTGCGATAATTCACCGATAGCGATAATACTGCCAACCACCATGAACAATTTTTTAAAAACCGCAGATGATTACTATAACAGAACGATAGCGGCAAGTTTTGCCAGGCTGATAAGGTACGTGGCAGCCTTCATGTCATTTACATTGCCGGGGCTTTATCTGGCGGTCACAAATTTTCATACACAGATACTGCCGACACCACTCATACTGGCGTTTTATGAAGCCAGACTCGGCTGCCCGTTTCCGCAGCTCATAGAGGTACTAATGATGGAGCTGTCCTTTGAGCTGCTTCGTGAAGCCGGCATAAGACTTCCCGGAGCAATGGGAAACACGATAGGCATAGTCGGAGGCCTCATAATCGGACAGGCAGCAGTGGATGCAAATTTAGTAAGCCCTATAGTGGTCATTCTTGTTGCATTCACCGCACTTTGTTCGTTTGCCATACCGAGTGAGGAGTTTGCATTTTCATTTAGGATACTCAAATTCGCTGTAATAATGATGTCGGCATGGCTTGGATATTTTGGATTTTTAATAAGTCTGATGGTGATACTTTTGCATCTCGCAAAGCTCAAAAGCTGTGGTTACCCATACATGATGCCATTTGTGGGCAGCGAGCTGACAGGCGGCGAGGATGAAAAGGACAGTATCATACGATTTCCGCTTCGCAGACTATGGAGGCGGCCTGTATTTGCAAGAGAAAAGGAGTGCAGAAAGCTGAAAGGAAATAAGGATGACTAAAAATATGAGCACAAGCTACACATTTGCACAAAATGAAAGCATATCGCCCCGCCAGCTATACAGGCTATACGTCTTTAATCTGCTTGGAGTCGGCACACTGGTGCTTCCAAACAATCTGGCAAAGCTTGGAGAGTATGCTTTTATCTCAATCGCACTCGGAGTTTTCATGGCATGGCTATTCATGTGGATAGTAAGCGAGGTGCGTGAACGCAGGAAAACAATATATGACAGAAGCATTGATAAAACAAAATATGCGAAAATATTAATTTATGATTTAATTATTGCGATATACGAGCTGTCACAGGCCGCATTTCTTGCATGGATATTTGTAAAGCTGATACGTGACAGCCTTATACCGGATGAGTCATTTACAGTTGTACTCCTTGTGATAATGGCGGTATGCGCTTATGCGCTAAGTGGCGGAGTGGAGTGCCGGGCAAGGGTATACGAGGTAGTATTTTTCTTTGTGCTGATACCGCTTGCTGCTATGCTTTTGTTTGCGCTATCGGATGTGAGATTAGACTATCTGATGATTAAGGACAGAGTCGGTGTGGACTTTGGTATAGCGGATATATTTGCGGGCGCATACTATGTGTTTGCAGCATCCATTTCCGTGTTCAATATACTGTTTGTAAGGGCACGCACTGCCTCACAGATACGAGGGAGTGTGAGTAAAGCAATATTCACATATGCAGGCATTCTTTTTTTACTGTATGCAGTATTGCTTGGAAACTTCGGAAAATATTCACTGTCGGAAATAGAGTTTCCGGCTGTTGTACTGATGAGTGATGTGCAGATAAAAGGCAGCTTCTTCAAGAGGGCAGATGCACTGATGCTGTCGGTGTGGTTTTTCACGCTGTTTTCAGTACTCAATATGAGCCTTTATTATGCGGTTTTAAGATGTGAGAATTTTGCTGAAAATACGGGAAAAATTATATTTACATTTAATAAAAACCGGCATTCCTGCAGCAATAAGCAATCTGGCTCTGACAGACAGAAAAGCCATGACAAGGAAAAGAGCACTATGAGAAGCAGGTGCATCATTTTTGTCATAGCAGTCACAGTGACCTTAGCATATATTCTTGAAAGTGGAGATGAAATCGTGAAAAAATATCTTGGATTTTTATTGTGCATAGCGATACCGGTCATAGTAGTGCTGACGATAGGTCTCATGCTCACCGGCTGCAGTGCAGTGGAACTTGAGGAGCGCTGTTTTCCGACACTTGCGGCGGTGGATATTGTAGATGTAGATACTGACGAAATAACCGATAAAGAAGTAACTGATAACAAAGCATATGTTAGCCACAGAGATGTTTCGACAAATGAAAATAGCGGATATATAGAGTTTTATTATAACATGGACAAATCCTACGAACCGGAATATGCAGATGATATCAAAACAGCAGTGGACAGCTTCGAGGATCGGCTGTCACAAAAAGCCGATACCAATCATTTGAAGGTGATTTTAATAGGAAAAACACTTAGAAAAGATAAAGCAGCTTATTCAGATTTCATGGAATATTGCAAGACATCAAAAAAATTTCCGAGAAACACATATGTGTGCATAGCAGATGATATAAATGATATCTTTGATAACATGGGTGATTATTATGAGCAGAAAATAAATAAGGAGAATCATGAGGATGGTGAACCGATAATTACACTTGGCACCTTGCTGGATGACTATACGAATGAAATTCATGAAACCCGGTAAAATTTTCAAAAAGG
>OBXI01001526.1_pt1 | contig 12547 bp, 10 predicted proteins | sample 1538161 | NCBI WGS metagenome assembly OBXI01 (sample SAMEA2580142, study PRJEB22360) | human gut metagenome | biome: human gut; feature: human-associated habitat; material: faeces | place: Denmark | collected 2008/2010 | reverse complement strand
TAAAAGACGAAGAAACAGGCGTAGCGACAGTAGTTGCTCCATCTGAACTTGAAAAATGTGAACGCTGCTGGATCCATCGAGATACAGTAGGCCAAGATAGCGAACACCCTACACTATGCCATCGTTGTGCAGAAGTAGTGAAAGCTCTCTAAGAGCGACTTGTTTTAACACTATATAAAAAATATCCCCTCCGATAAGCTCCACCGGCTTTAACGACCTAGCGGTCTAGCCAAAGTCGCTTCTCGAAGGGGATATTTTTATTAGTCTAAAAACTGCGTTCTCTAGTATTTAAAATGCGTTCGCTATTATAGCCCTTTCGAGGGAGAGCAGCCAAAAGTCGCCTTCTAAAGGGGATATTTTGGTAATTCACTTAAAAATTTTTTAGATTTATGAATTCATTGTATGCTACCATTCTCCTCGAATATATGATGATAATTGTTATCGCCCTATTTTCCTCATGAAAACCTTATGTGTAAAAATCTCCTCATTTCATATTAGAATTAAAAAGTTCGTTTATGATATTTATAGTTAGTTTAGTAAGTGAGTGTATGAGAAGGAGGAATATGCAATGGTAGTGACAATCATTAAAGCTGTTATGGCTGCTCTTACTGGTTTGGTAAACGCATTATTGCCTTTATTTAAATAATAAAGTTCCCAAAACCCTCATAAACCCTCAAAGCTTGAGTATGTATACTCAGCTTTGAGGGTTTTTTCTTTATGTATATTTTTACTTACAATAGAATGAAATAATATGCAATATTGAGATTTAAACGATATTTATTGTTGGTTTAAATGTAGGTGGTTTTGTTGACTATATCTAAATATATACATATAATAAAAATGAAATAAAGATGAATATACATCTTAGAACTACATATAGAGGGAGAATGAGAGACATGAAAAGAATATTAGTTGTAAAAGCTATGGTTCTTGGAGCCATAGCTTGTTCTATTAGTGCTATTGGATTTGCAGCGGGTGTAGAGTCTACACATATACAAGATGCAACCAATATGCAACAAAATAAACAAGGTACGGAACAACATGAGGCAGTGCAATCCAATTGGATGGACCGTACAGATATTAAGATTGGCACACAGTCTAAAGTGGGTACACAAGTGTCTATAGAAACATTGCAACCATTAACTCATTATGATGAGAACTCCAAGTCCGTATTGTTTGTACAAGGCGGTATTGGTCGAGGTGGCCAAGAGCATTCTGTTAGTTACTATCACGGATATCATGAGATTTGGTATCCTTATAACCCTGTAACAGGTAAAGGTGACCAACGATATATGGCAGAAAAATATGAACATACGAAATCATTAGGCACTGTAGCGAATGTAGGTTTAGGGTATCGCCATCTTAGTAAGAATGAGCATGCCTATGTTGGTGTTAATGCCTTCGTTGATCGCGCTTTCTCCGAGAATGCTAATCGTGTAAGTGGGGGCCTAGAATATGTATCAGGTCTTAACGAAGTCCGTGCTAATGTATATAGAGGTTTAGGGAGTGTGAAATCGCAATCTGATATGATACATTTACCGCCATCGTACTTCACATTTAATTTGGCTGGGGGCCCTGCTTACTATATGCCACATGAGTCTCAAAAGGTATTATCTGGATATGATGTAAGTTATGCGCGTACATTTAAAAATGCTCGTTGGGCCCGTGTACATGCGACGGTATATCATTGGAATGGTCTTAGTGTGCCTAATCATAGCAATGCATTATTGAAAACGCTTGAAATTGGCAACAGTCATGGATGGAAAGTAGGAACTACATTACAAGTAACGCCTCATGTATCGCTAGATGTAGGCTATACATCGGATAGCAAAGATACTAGTGGTGCCTATGGATTTGTTAAATATACATTGGGTACCTCTAAGTTTGCTTGGCATGGTGGTAAACATAGTGATGATGCTATTACAAACGCTCGCGCTAGAATGTTAGATAAGGTAGATCGTAGTCCGTTAACAATAGGCCATACATATGAAGAAGATTGGTATGTAAGACCTAATGATCACTTATAAAATCGATGATAATTTATAAAACTAAAAGGAGAGAAGTTTCGTAATGAAATATAAGTTAGTATTAACATCTATGGTTATGGGGGCCATAGTGTGTAGCACAAGTGCTGTAGTGGGAGCGGCCAATGTGGCGCCACAAGTGAGCGATACAGCAAAGCATGAGGCAGTGCAATCTAATTGGATGGACCGCACGGATATTGCTGTAGGTGTACAGACTGGAGGGCAATCTAAATTAGATAAAGGTCATTTTTTAACGGATGACCAAAATTCAATCTATAATAAGCAGTCTGATTATGGTAATTTAACGAAAGCCTATATAGAAACATTGCAGCCTATTTCTCATTATGATGAGAACAGTAAAAGTGTTCTGTTTGTACAGGGGCGCATTGGACGTGGCGGTGAGAAAATCGTATCAAAAGAGATGAGGGGTTATTTTATTAATGAACCTATAATACTTAGGAATGGGCAGCTATCTAGTTACACCATAAAAAATACGGATGAAAAATCATCAGAGACATTAGGGATTATTGGTACTGTTGGTATTGGATATCGACGTCTTAGCCGCAATGAACATGCCTATGTAGGTGTCAATGCATTTGTTGATCGAGCTTTCACAGGCAATTATAATCGCATCAGCGGTGGCGTAGAGTATGTAAATGGACTTAACGAAGTATATGCTAATGTGTATAAGGGGCTTGGTAATACGGGCGTCGTGAGAGGTTTTGGTGGCAATCCGTACCCTAAACGCTTGTATCCTAATGGTTACCCATCAACATTTCCGTATAATACGATTCCTAGTGAAAACTATAATACTTACAAAGGCGGTAGAGCACTGGGTGGCTATGAAATCGGTTTTGCTAGATCCTTCAAGAATGCTCGTTGGGCCCGTGCCTATGTAAATGGATATCGTTGGAAGGGCCATGGATTCGGTCATAGTCAAGAATATAATTATGGGCGTCCAGGCCATTGGTCCGTTCCATGGTTTTCTGTGCGGAATACAAATCACTATAAGGGAATTAAAATCGGTGCTGAATTACAGTTAACACCACATATATCCTTAGATATTGGGTATAACAATGCAAACAATATGTCGAAAGGCATGTATGGTACTGTGAAATATACATTAGGTACATCTAAATTTGCCTTCTGGGGTGGCAAGCATAGTGATGATACGATTACTACAGCTCGTTCTAAAATGCTAGATAAGGTACGTCGTCAAGATATGATTGTAGAATCCTTTGATGACATTGAATATTTTTATTTAGCACCTATCGATCATTTATAATATGGAGAAAATGTTAGTTTTATCATTGTTATGAGAGGGACTATATATAATGTCAGGTAAATTATTATTGAAAGCTATGGTTTTAGGGACTATGACTTTCAGCATATATACAATAGGAATGGCTGCAGAGGTTCAAGATGTAAATGGACTAGATTCTGCACAACAAACAATTGCATCCGATACAGCTAGGAAAGAGGCCGTTCGGTCTAGCTGGATGGATCGTACAGATGTGGTAGTCGGCGTTGGTATGAAAGATTCGAAAGAGACGCATAGTCAGCACCATTATGTTGGTGAATCATCGAATAGACATGATGATCTAAATACTGTAACTTCGAAAAGTTTAAAATCTACTGAAATCAATAAATTGTATATTGAGACCTTGCAACCTATAACCCATTATGATGAAAATGCTAAAAGCGTTGTCTTTGTACAAGGTCGTATTGGGCGCAGTGGAGAAAAAATTTCATCTTATAAATTAGATAGTTATTGGGAGCCAGCCAGACCTGCAGGGACGTTTATAACACATGATAAGCAAACAGATAAGAAAGAATCATTAGGAATGAATGCTAATATTGGCATTGGCTATCGTCGTCTTAGCAAAGGTGAACATGCTTATGTTGGTGTTAATGCGTTCTATGACCATGTGTTTAAAGGTGGTTATAAGCGCGTTAGTGGCGGTGTAGAATATGTGGCAGGCCTTAATGAATTTCATGCTAATCTGTACCGAAATCTAGGAACTGATGATAGAAAATATACAGGGCTCCCTGGTCGAACTAATAGATTGGGTGATCCTACAGGATTGTATCCATATGGGATGGATCCTGATCAAAGTCTTTATAATTATGGTGTGGTTTCTTATGAAAATCATTGGACGCTATTAGAAAAGGTTGCTGCCAGTGGATTTGATGTAGGGTATTCACGGACCTTCAAAAATGCTCGTTGGGCTCGTGTCTATGCGGACTATTATAATTGGCGTGGTAGAGAGGCTGTAAGAGTAGGGTATTATAAATTAAAAAAACGTGATGCCATAAAAGGTTTTAAAGTGGGTGCAGAATTCCATATCACACCGCATCTTACCCTTGATGCGGGTTACCAAACGGCATCTCATCATTTGAGTGGTCCTTATGCGATCTTGAAATATACCATCGGTACATCCAAGTTTGCTTGGCGTGGTGGTAAACATAGTGAAAGCGCGATTACAACGGCTCGTTCCAAGATGCTTGATAAGGTACATCGCAGTGATATGGTTGTACAAGAAACTGTAGAAGAAACTTATGATCATGGCGTTGTCGATGTAGGTTTATAAGTTGCAATGCATTAAAATTGATCAGAGACTTGTAATTTTAATATTGCAATAATAATTATGTGAGAGAAGGGGTAGTGGGTAAATGTATCATAAAAGAAAGTTTAATATACGACTGCTACTTTGTGTAGCAGCTTGTACGATGTGCTGGACTATTGCTTTCGCAGATAGTACTGATACAAATACTGCTGTGAAAGTGAATTCTAGCAGTTATCAAGATTGGGCTGATCGAACTGATATTTCAGCGAAGTTTCAAACCAATCACAAGCCAATATATAGCATAGAGACCTTACAACCTATAGGTCATCATGATAACAACTCTAAGAGTATAGTATTTGTACAAGGCAAAGTTACTTCCCATGGAGGCATAAGTCGTACAGCTGATGGGTATGCAAATCATGTGACACGTAATGCAGGTGGTCATGTATATGAATGGTCCTTTGATCAGTCGATACAATCCATAGGCACAACGGGAAGCCTAGGAATAGGTTATCGCCGATTAAGTAAAAAGGAGCATAGCTATGTAGGTATTAATGCTTTTTATGATTATGCTTTCAAAGAACATTATAAGCGTGGTAGTTTAGGTGTAGAATATGTAACTGGTGAAAATGAATTGTATGCTAATTTCTATAAACCATTAGGAAGTACTACATCGTCTTATCGTAAATTTAAGCGTGATGAAATGATTCCAGCACCTTATAATATACCAGATGTTGATGTTTCTGTTGGTGAAAGTCATGAAAAACGTGTTGCCTCTGGATATGATATCGGATACGCACGAACCTTTAAAAATGCCCGTTATATACGCGCCTATATTGATCGTTATCATTGGAATCGGATGAATGGAGAGATTAGAGATGTAGAATGGTTTAGCAATGATATATATAACTATAATATTGCATTCCCTGTAAATGGTGTCTATAAGAATGGTATTAAAACTGGTGTTAATGTAAATGTGACACCTCACATTTCGGTAGGCATGGGCTATGATAAACCATTTGGACACTCTGGCGAGTTTTATGTACAAACTATGTATACGCTTGGTAAATCTAAGTTTGCTCTCTTTGGTGGAAAGCATAGTGATGATAGCATGACAACTGCTCGTTCTAAAATGCTTGATAAGATTGAACGTCAAGATATGCAGGGGCTCAATCTAAATGGGGATTTCCACGTTCATTATCCTCATGATCATTTATAATATATGTAGCTTATGTTTAGGTTATAACAAAGGAGCTAGTACGCTGTGTACTAGCTCCTTTGTGTTCTTTTATTCTATTATTGCAAATCCTTAGGCACGCTGAGCGGTTTCCAATTATCTAACTCTGGAATGTCTAATGTATTGATAGTTCGTTGTATCCAGTAATTCAAGGACACTTCATTGCCAAAGTACTGTTCAAATAGGTATGTATTACCGGGAATGTCCTTTTGCTTGCCGTGTTCGTCGACGATGTGGCGCATCGATTCCTTGAGGTACAGTTGCACCCTAAATGGTGTGGACCGATTGCCCTTGAATATGAAATAGGATGGCCCAATAAAATCGTGGGTACGAACGTTGATTTGTTCGTAGCGATTGCTCTTGAGGCCTTCCAATGATGCTTGTATCATGGCGTTGGCATCGTCATATTCCTCGAGTAGGAATGGTTCTTGATCGACGTCGAGTACATAGTGCCACGTCGGTTTTTCTTCATCTGTTTCGATGGCCCATACATCTGAAAGCTCCGGTAAACGGTGGCTTTCATAAAGATCATGCCACAAATTATGGGCATCCTCTGCATTGAGCAGCGATTTATAGATAATCTCATGCCCTTCGGCTGGATCGTAGCCGTACAATCGAACCTGATAGGTATCTCGTGGCATACGTTTAGTCTCCAGTTTATAGATATTTCGCAATTTGTCCGGAATGGTTAGGAAATGATTGTAAAAGCTAAGCACCACCGTATCTTGTGTGGATAGGGCCTTATCGATGGTTTCTCGGTCATATAATGTGGTATCCCACTGAAAGCCATTCATAGTAACGGATAATCGGGCTGCATTGTGAGGCCATGTGGTAGGGGCAGGGCGCACGGTCGTAGAGGATTCGGTTATACCTTCCTTGTAATGCCAATGTCCATCTACCTTTTCGAAGGCTGCTAATCGTTCTGCTGCTTCATCATCTACCGGAATATCTTTGATTTCTTCGCTGCGATTGGCGAGATGTGACACGATGTACTGATGGGAGCTTTCATAATAATGGACTGCACTGTCGAGGTCAGGTGTTCCCGTAACATAACCTTTTTCATAGGCGTAGCCCAAGGCAACGCGTGTGAGCGCACGGGTGATGTCGTAGAAGAGCACGCGGTCCTCCTCTTGAAGCGCCCGTTTCTCTTCCTCTAACACGCGGGTCAAGGATTGAATAGCAAAGCGGATGTTTTTAGTCACGCCGATGCCGTGAATGCGCATGTAACTGATATATGGCAAGGAGAACAGAAATCTATCCTTTGTCGCCGCCATATGCGTCAAATCGGCGATGAGACCCCAGTCGAGCGGGAGCCCTCCAATGTGAAAGATATAGTTAAATGCGGCTTGCAACGCTGCATAACCGGCATCATTAAAGTCCTTTGTGGCCGCCTGTTGATACAGTTCAGTAGCCTTGATTGGGTCATACGGGATGGCAGCGCGCAACGCAGGTTGCTCATAAAAATGGTAGTAATAGTCCGCAAGTTCCGCGATACATTCTGGCTGGCCTAGTTCGGCGCCCTTTGTAAACCATGTGAAAGCCTCTGTAAACTCGCCCCTTTCGTGATGGTCGAGAGCCGTATAGAGCATCATGGTCGGATTGCCTAGTTCAGCGGCCCTGCGTGCCACGCGGCGTGCATTTTCATAATCGCCTTCATCGATATAAATATTGCGCAAGTTCCCTTGGAACATGGCGAGCCCTTGATCAAGGGCTTTGGTAAACCAGTATTTCGCATGCTCCCGAGATTTTGCTTGTAGCGTTTCTTCGTCTACCATACCACGCAAGGTAGCAATGACTTCACGTAAACTCTTGCTGCGCGTTGCTTGGTGTAATCGTTGACTAAAGCTAGCCTTTTCTGGACCTAATAGTTGTTTAGCCCTGGTAATAACGTGGTAATCGCCCCAAAAGAATACGTTGCCTATAATATATTGGCAGTATGCATCGTCTTGCTTTGCATACTCATAGATGATGCGGAATGCATCGTCAAAGGACAACTGCATATCTCGCCTCACTGTAGGTGTAATCGACCCAGCTATGCGCAATGCTTGTAATGTGCCAATTGGACTCTTCCGGCGGATACTATCATGTAAACACTGATACGTGCGCATATTATCCTCTGGAAAACCCGACTCGGCCCACGTAAATCGCGGTCCTGCATAGACACGTGCCAATAGGGCGTATGCGTCTCCTAATTCACGTTCTTCTGGAGATAAAGCCTTCTGGTAGACTTCCTCAGCATCTGATTCACCAACGCTGCCTTGTGATGTAGCCGTGTTGCGCAACTCATGCTGAATCGGCTTTGTCACATTCGATTGATTATTTACAATCGACTCTAATATGCGGAGACCCTCTTGAGCGGACTGCGGATCATAAGACATAAAAATTAAGTGGAAGACCCGTTGGAGGCGGTCTGTGAAGTATTGAGCCATAGGCCCTCCTTTCGTTTTTATACAATACACTACTATTATATACCGAATACACAGCTCGTGAAAGGTAGGAAAGGTGATGGGGCCTCTGAAAGCCGACACGGTATATAATAGTAGTGAAATTGATAAAACCCGTTATTGCCTACCCAGCCGAGGGACAGGAGGGCCTACGGCCTGTGCGGAGCCCGAAGTCGTTTTCAGAGGCCCCATCACCTTCAACTATCTCGTTCTAGTGTTGATTCGGTATATAATAGTAGTGAAATTGATAAAATCCGTTATTGCCAACCCAACCGATAGAAAGGAGGGCCTACGGCCTCTTTCTCCTCCGTATAACGAAAAAATAATTTCTATTTACGATGATAGGATAGTAAAAAGAACCGGTTCTGAAAACGACTTCGGGCTCCGCGTAGCGCAGTATTCTCTTATCCGTATAACAAAGAAATAATTTCTAACACGTGTTGTAGAATGCAAAAAAAGACACCTGGCAAAAACCGACTTTTGGCCCTGCCCCGAAGGGGTCAGACCCGGCCGACGGAGGATTTTTGCTAGGTGTCTTTTACATGTATTCAAAACAATGTATTAGAAATTATTTTTTGTTATAGTCACCAAACCATTTATCGTAAATTTTTTGGTATGTGCCGTCTTCTTTAAGTTCTTTAAGTGCTTTGTTAACAGCTTCTTGCAATTCTTTGTTGCCTTTTTTCACACCAAGTACTGTACCAGGAGCTTTTGTAGGTTCGCCTACGAGTTTAAGGTCTTTATCAGCACCTTGTTTTAAGTAGTACATAGCAACTGCGTTGTCGATGATTGCGCCATCGATTGTACCAGCTTTCAATTCCATAAAGATATTGGCATTGGAGTCCATTTCTTTTACTGTTGTGTTAGGAATTTTTTTAGCCATGTCTGCAGGAACAGTACCGATTTGAACGCCTACAGTTTTGCCAGCAAGTTCATCCATGTTATGGATTGTGGAGTTGTCTTTACGAACAACTGTGATGAAACCGCCTTGGTCAAAGTATACATCGGAGAAGTCTAATGCTTTTTCACGTTCTGGGGTTGAGTTGATACCGGCTGCGATCATATCGATGTCGCCAGATTGAACTGCTGGAATCAAAGCGTCGAAGCCCATGGATTTGAATTCCATTTTTAGGCCCAATTTTTTAGCGATGGCTTCGGACAAATCAACGTCGAAACCAACGTATTTATCGCCTTCAGTAAATTCGAATGGTGGGAATGTAGTTTCAGAACCTACACGTAACACACCAGCCTCTTGTGTCATTTTGCTTTTTTCGCTGCCACAACCAGCCAATAAACCCATAGCAGCAACAGCTACGAGTGCGATGGCTGTTAATTTTTTGAATTTAAACATAGTATCCTCCTCAAACACGATACAAACATATTAATCTGTTTCTATTGTACGGAATTTTGAACCAATAGGCAATAACATTGTATAATTAAAGGTACGTAAACAAATTAAGTACACGAAATGTACCTTTTACTAAATAAGGTCGATTATTTATACATATATTTAGGAGGACCTATGTCTCTTACTGAACAATTTTCCTGTGCTGCTGAAAGCTTCGCCCAAGAGGCTTTCACCATTAACTATACATTGGCGAAGAATCCAGAACTGTCTAGTCATGAATTTAAGTCTGTTAAGACAATCGGTGTTGTCCTTGAAAAACACGGTATTCCTGTGACCTATGAGTTCTGTCACTTGCCGACTGCCTTTAAGGCGTCTGTTGTGAAAGTAGATAATCCTAAGGGCCGTTTAGCTATATTATGCGAATACGATGCGCTCCCAGATGTGGGACATGCGTGTGGCCATTGTGCTAGCGGATCTATGAGTGTACTAGCGGCTCTTGCATTGCATAAGATGCAGCAAGAAGGCGTAGCTTTCAACATGGATATCGACATCATTGGAACCCCTGATGAGGAAGCGATGGGCTGCAAGGTGGATATGTGCAACGCTGGTGTGTTCAAGAATTACGATTTTGCCATTATGGTGCATCTTGATGGCGAAGAAACGCGGCCGAATTCACAATTCTTAGCCCTTGATTGTTTCCGCGCCAAGTACCACGGTAAACCGGCCCATGCGGCTGGTGAGCCTTGGAATGGCATTAATGCGGTAAACGGCGTGCAGCTCGCCATCCATGCCATGGATATGCTACGCCAACAAGTGCGACCAGAGTCGCGCATCGGCACGTGGATCATTAACGGCGGTACCGCGTCCAATGTCATTCCTGCGACTGGCGAATTAGAGGTTACCGTGCGTCATACAGAACGTGACTATTTGAACGGTTTATCTGAACAGATTAAAAAAATCTTTGAAGGCGCTGCCCTTTGTACAGGTACAACAGTAGATGTTGAGTTTTACGGAAATCCTTATGACGATATGAACCAAAACCATCGTGGCACACACCTCATCGAAGAGGTGATGACCGATATGGGCCTCGATTTTGAACCAGGTCCAGCAGACATTGGCGGCAGTTCCGATATCGGTAATGTGAGCTATCAATGCGCTGCATTTCATCCTAAACTACGCTTGGCAGGCCCAGATAAGGTGTGCCATGCGAAGGAGTTTGCGGACGCCATGCTCGAACCAACCATAGAACAAACCATTGTAGATGGCGCTAATATCATTGGTCGTACATTGTTGAGCTTAGTTGAGAATCCAGCTGTTTTAGAAGAAATTGTAGCCGAGTTCAACAGTACTAAGTAGTTTCTAATCGAGATTCACAATGTTAATAAAGTGCTTCCTATATCTATCGGGAGAGCTGTAATATCGTAGATAGAATTCGGTATCTGTTTCAGAGTTATTGATAATAGATGATAATGAAATACTGCCATTTATAAAGCTACAATTTTTGGTAAAATAGGCACCTACCTCAACGTCGTGGTGATAGAGCGCCCATACTACGTCATTGCCAGCGATGAATTGGATGTATTTAAATTCAAGAAGTTCAAATAAACCGGCTATGGTTATATCATCAGGTACGGTAAATTTTTCACGATGATGACTCATATCATCGGCTGCACAAACGGCATCTCGATCGATTAGTATATGCATATGATTTCACATCCTTTGAACCGATAATTCTATAAATTATATGCTATCTTTATTGTACATCAATCAAAAATTTTTTTGATCTATTTTCTACCCTGTATTAAAGGAGGTTGTATGTCCTCATCTGAACCATTAGATATCAAAAATTATATAGGTCTTACTGGCGATACCCCGATTCGATTCATCGCGTCCGACGTGGACGGTACCTTGGTGAATGACGCGAAATCCGTGGACCCTGAGGTGGTGGCCGCTGTTCGTGCCGCTCGTGAAAGCGGTATTCGCGTGGCTATCGCATCGGGCCGTGCGTGGCATGAAATGGATGATGTTATCGATGCCATGCCGTGCTTGCGCTACTTTGTGTGCACCAATGGCGCCTATGTCATGGATAAAGAGGAACAAAAAGAACTCGTTCATATCTCCTTTGATAAAACCCGTGCCATAGATTTAGTACGGAAACTCATGACCTACGGTGTGTTTGTAGAGGCTTATGTGAAAGCCGAAATTTTCGGCCAATATCCAACAGTGGGCAATGAAACATCACAAGCGGAGCATTTCTTTAGACCTAATATTAGACCTTTTATCTTGAAAACGCGCACGATGGTGCCTGATTTATTGGCACATCTAGAATCTTTGCCAGAAGGACCGGAGAAAATCCAAATCTTTTACGGCGATGAACGTATACGTGAGCGCATCCTAGCCGATTTACGCGATGAGTTTCAAGGGGCAGCCACAGATGGTAAAGGGCGCGAACGTTTTTACGATGTCCTTGAATCAAGCGAAGGGAATTTAGAATTTGTATTGCCTCATACGACAAAAGGCACGGCTGTAGAGGCTTTGGCTAACCATTGGGGCTATACGCCTGACGAAGTGATGACTATTGGTGACAGCGAAAATGATCTATCTATGATCCGCTTTGCTGGCGCTAGTGTAGCCATGGGGAATGCACGAGATAATGTGAAAGCTGCCGCACGCTATACGACAACGGATAATAACAATTACGGTGTAGCTCGTGCACTCTATTCGGCTATTGCACATAATCGCGAATTAGAAGGTAAATAGAAGTATACTCGATAGTGAATTGACCATTAATCCCATGATTGATTGTGAGGTGATGTAATATGGGCAATCTAAAATTTGATATAGACGATACCTGCGTTAAATGCGGTGCTTGCGCTGAAGACTGCCCAGTACAATGCATCACCGAAGGAACCACTAAATTTATTATT
>OBXI01001524.1_pt1 | contig 12551 bp, 15 predicted proteins | sample 1538161 | NCBI WGS metagenome assembly OBXI01 (sample SAMEA2580142, study PRJEB22360) | human gut metagenome | biome: human gut; feature: human-associated habitat; material: faeces | place: Denmark | collected 2008/2010 | reverse complement strand
ATTGATAAAATCGTGATGTGCATTGCGCTGATAGTCTTTCGAATAGGCTGGTGGGTGACAATGTATTTGTTTTTATAATAATTTGAATAATAGCTATTTATAAATATATGAAAGGATAATTTTATAATTTAGTACCACTTTGGTATCACTATATGATCTGTGTGATAATCGAGTTAGAATCCCGGCTTATGCTTCGTCAAATACTGGATTTTATTACAAAGTTACAGCCCTGCAAACCAATTTTTCTCTCGTTCTTTGCAGATAATCAAAAAATATAATACAGATAATTTGGCTATTCCAAATTAATTTACTACTTTTGCACTATTAGAACCTGCCAAGCCTCTTTACAATGCTCAAATCGGCGGGGCGTTTTTTATTATATATACATGAAAACGAGTTTCACCAAACCATATTCTTCTCCGGAACAAATAGTTCAAATACTAAAATCAAGGGGGATGCTTATAAAAGATGAGCATAAGGTGGAAAATTATTTGCTAAACATTGGCTATCATCGTTTGTCTGCATATATCTACCCATTCTATAAAGGTCCCAAGAGTGATTTGGCACTAAAAGAGGGAACAACTTTTGAGCAAGTCTTAACTCTCTACCGTTTTGATAAGAAATTGCGTATTCTTCTTTTCAATGAAATAGAGAAAATAGAGGTTGCAATTCGCAGTGTATTGGCGAATATCGGATGCCAAGAATTGGAAGATAAGTTTTGGATAACAAAACCGGAATATTTTGCCAATGCAGGTAAGTTTAACCAAACATTGGTCTTCATAGAAAAGGAACTGGCTTCGAACAAGGAAGATTACATTGAGGATTTTCGACAAAATTTCATTGAAACATATCCTCCTGCATGGATGATAACGGAAGTATTGTCTTTCGGGAATTTGAACTATATTTATTCCAATATATCCAGCAATCATCTGATGAAGCATATTGCCGGTTATTTCGGTCTGAAGCCACAGGTTTTCACATCATGGTTGACCGTACTTGCCAACTTACGCAATATGTGCTGCCATCATGCAAGAATTTGGAACAGGGATTTTATGCTCAATCCGGCAGAGCCACGAAAAACTTCAAACGTATGGATTGACACTTCAAAAGTGGATAAGAAGAGGATTTACTATCGCTTATGCATGCTCCGCTATTTTCTTTCCTCGGTTTCTCCCAACAATAATTTCAACGAAAAACTTTCAGGCTTGTTGGCTGATTTTCCATCAATAGATATTACAGCGATGGGCTTTCCTGTAGATTGGAAAGATGAGGATTTATGGCATCTTCTCTAATCTCTGTATGGTATATTTAAGTGTTTAACTTCTGTGTTTGGTGGCAATTTATCTGCAAGTAGTATTTGCATTCGGTCTCATGTTTTTGCATTTTCCTGAATAGTTTATTCCTTAATTGTCATATATAAGTCTGATGAACCAATTTCCATTTATTGATTTGTAAAGTATGGTATCATTATATTGTTCTTGGTAGATGTTGTTTAGCTCCCTGTTCTCTATTACTTCAAATTGCTTTCCCACTGTAGTTGAATATACAAACTCCTTTGTCGTTCCGCCAACCGAATAACCGGAAACAAAATATTGTAGGCATAGTTCCACTTCGGGCATTTCTTTCTCATATTCTTGCCTTCCCGTTTTTACAGCGTAAAATATGCGTTTACACTTTATTTCTCTAAGAAGAGAATCAAGTGCCTGTTGTGTAGGAATTGATATTCCTGCTAAACAGGTTGTGTCATTCGGATGATAGGGGGGATAGTAGGAGCTGTTAGGACGCATAGAGACCAACTCCTTTATCTGATTAAATGCAGATTCATGTGCGTAGAAATGTTGAATCATTTCATCATCTGTTGGAGGGCTTACCGATCTCCCACAACTAACAAAAAGACCGGTAATACATAATATGGTTATCTGTGATATTCGCATTTTGCTACATGTATTGGTTTGTCATTATAGTAAAATGACAGGATTTCGTTTATTATGTCTTGAGAGGTTAAAGCAAACGCTGCTTTACCAAACTTATTGTAAAGACTGAATCCAACCTTTATGGCTTGGGTGTCTTCCGCATCATCAAAACCGCCCAATATGTCTGCATCACCTATATCGACAAAACGATTGACAACATACGCAGTTGTCCATTTCCATAAGGGCTTTTTGTTATCACATATTTGTGCATATCCTGCACCATTGATTAGTTCAAATTCAGTAAAACCTACAAATCTCCCTACAAAACCATAGTGTATATTAGACCAAATATCATACATAAATTTCAGCCCTGTAGTGCTGTCACACGCCCATTTTTGTGAGTTTTGCAGCTGGATAATTGCTGATTTATGATCCCAAATCATGTTACCTGCAACAAGAGCTTTCCACTTGTTGTATGCTTGGATGCGCCCATCCACTTTATCAAAAACTTTACCTGCGAGAGGACTGTATGACGAACCCGATAATACGAGAGCACGACCTAATGGTGTCATTTTGTCAAGAGCTTGCTTTTGACTTGTTTGTATTTTACTATATTTTGATGTCAGAAAAATCAGTTCATCTGCAAACGATGATTTTACATTCTTTTTTATTTCCTCGCAAATGTAGTTTGCTGTATCCATAACTGGAGGGTATGGATGATCAAATGGAGATTGTAACGACTTGTTTATTTTTTTATGTTCAGGATTCATCATAATATTAGAGTTAATGTAAATTAGATTTGTTATATATCGCGTATGCGTGTATTTTTGCATCATGAATTACAACGAGCATAAAAACAATCCGAAAAGCTTCCGTGCCTTGACAGGCTTGTCCCATATTCAGTTTCTTCATTTGCTGCCCTACTTTGAGGCATCTCATGACGATTATTTGTCTGAATATGAATTGACAGGCAAGCGCCGTAGTAACCGTCGCAGTTTTTGCATATATAGTAACAGCCCCCTGCCGACTATTCCGGATCGTCTTTTCTTTATTCTTGTATACTTGAAAAATAACCCTTTGCAAGAGTATCATGCCGCTTGTTTCGGTATGGATCAGAAGCATTGCAATACTTTTGTACACTGTTTGAGTCATATTTTGCAGTTGAGTCTTCAGGCAATGGGACTTATGCCGGCTCAAACGAATAAATAACTTTCCGCGCGCTTGTCTGAAATTTCTAAAGATGGCGTTATTCAACCTATACTGTTGCATGATGGCACAGAAAGGGAAATTCCTCGTCCGGTTGATTATGATGAGCAGAAAGAGCAATACAGTGGGAAAAAGAAACGTCATACGGTGAAGAATGCGGTTATCGTTACTGTATCCTGTTTGATTCTCTTTGTTAGCCAAACCGTTTCCGGGAAAACGCATGACAAGAAGATGGCTGACACAATGTATTCTTTTTCTGTTCCTTGTACCTTGTATCAGGATACCGGATATCAAGGATATAGCCCTGAAAAAGTGACGGTCATACAGCCTATCAAGAAAAGAAGAGGAAAGGTGCTTTCCGAAAATCAAAAAGAGTTCAACAAGAAAGTTTCCAGCATTCGAGTACGAGTCGAACACGCCATTGGAAGCGCCAAATTCATGAGAATCGTCAAAGATGAATGCCGACTCAGAGCTAACTTCTTTGTGGACCATATTTTTGCTACATGTGCTGCTTTGCATAATTTGAGAATTAAAATCAAGCCATGGACATACAAAAACTAATTTACGTAAACTCTATTGTATTTTTTAATAATGAAAAATTTTCATCTACCACGGATATATTCCTAAAAATTTTCTTGTACTATGGCTTTTGTATTTTCCTTGGGCATCTAAGAAAATGTCAAGTCTCCAGAAATCAATATCTTCTTTTTTAAGAACATTACCATAATTTTTCATAAAAATTGCGATTTCATCATCTTCGTTCTAATTATATGTGCATGGAATTTTATATGTAGTAATGTAATCGTCTATATATAATTTGTCTTGTTCTCCACTACCAAATATTCATATTTATTAGGACTATGAAAAATAATGGCAGAATGAAGTATGTTATAGAAATACAATAACAGTGTTATACTTAATATAATACTCCATTTGACTATAGCAGACTTATTTACTTTACCAAACATACGTGTTTCAATTTACTTTAAGTCATTATTGAATCGTCGAGAGTTATCGAGCTTTCTTATTTCCATTACGTATTATTATTTTTAAAGCTATATAATAAATCATGCAAACCATCCAATTTAGTACAATAAGAAAAAAGGAACGATATGGAAATATATCATAATATGATAACCAATATAACATCGGAATGAAAAATGGTAGTAGCGCAATGTATTTCCTTTTTTCTATATATAATTTAATTATCATCTGTAATAACATTGTTAATAATAATAATATGATACTATATAGAAATGTTATTTCCATTCCGATATCCCATTTGGCTATAGGCATATATTTCTCTAATATTTCTATGCCACCAACATAAAATATGCACAATAACAAACTTGCGATAATACAATATAAAATGTTCATTAAAGAGGATTTTTTAAAAGCGTTGGTGAATAATTTGTAGTCTTTATTATAGATGTTCTATTCCATTTGTCAGTTCCAACTATAACATATCGATATTTGGCCCATTGAATGGCCCGTTTTATCATTTCATTATCATAGCTATTCGAAGAATCTGCCTCACCAAATAAATTGCCATCACCAAACTTTATTCCGATACGAAGAGTTTCTTTTTCAGCTAAATCATATCTACCAAAAGTCTTCAAACAATTTCTAAATTGGTTTAAGGTAAATGGAATCTGACCTATTGCGTCTGTCCAATATGGCATACTTCCAACTGTTACCAATAAATAACCATCCCCAGGTTTACCTTTCGCTTTCCAATCTCCAGCACCTGATGTTCTATATGAAAGCATTGGACGGTCTTTTTCAGCAAAAACTATGATATCATCCCATGAAAAATGTTTTAATTCATTGTATGAAAATATTTTAGATGACATCACAACCATTTTCAAAAAATTATCTGCTGAAGGACTAAACCATTGAATTCCTTTGGCATATAACTCGTGTGCCGTGATTCTTTGAGCTTTATGTTTTTCATTAGGCTGTAGGCTAAAAAGATATTTACCCGATTTTGTATAAACATCAATAAGCCCCCTTATACTTGTCTTTAAGCAGACATTTTCATCTGGGGTTTTAAGATAAGGCATAACTACTAATTCCTTATTTACCCATTCCTCTTTTATGGTAAGATTTATAGTTTCACCTTTAACATTTAATGTTTCTCTTTTGCCGTCAATTTCAATATCCCATTTGACACGCTTTCTGTCGCTATTGCTTACATTGGGTAAGTTGTATGATGTTACTTTGTATTCAATAATTTCATTTGGCAAAGCCTCAGTTTCTCCATTAACGGTTCTTACCAACAATATAGGAGGTGTATAAGGTGTTACAGGAGTAGGCTTTGGCTTTTCTTCAACTTTTTGCACCCACCCAAGATTAATACCGGTATCTTGCCGTTTCACCATCATCACCCGCTTGTTGACTTCCATTTTCATGGGGGATATGACAAGAAATGTGCTCATTGATTTTGGCCCAATTGAACTCATTCTTTCCCCGTAGAAAACTACATATGCTTCTTGGAATGATAATTCCCTGAATATCTCATTTTCCTTGATAAACTGTATTTTCCCGGATACGGCAGCAGGAACAGTAAAAGTCTTTCTTGTACCATTAATTTCTTTAATCACCTCTTTTTCTGCCATAAGCATCTCCAAAAAATACGTGTCGCCATCGGATGTCATTTCTACGCAGATCTCACCTCCCCATATTGAATCTACAGGTCTGTTATATCGTATCTCCCGGTGAAAACGGTAGTTGTACCTCAATATGTCACGTTTGCGTCCATTGATTTCCAATGTCAGTTCAGATGCCATTGTTTGTTGATTTACGTTAATCTTAAATTCATGCTCTCACGTTGTCGCAGATGGTCTGTAAATTGGCACATTGAAATTATTCCACGAATCCAAACATTATAGCAAGATATGTTTGCCAACCTTACCATGATGTTTTATTGCAGGAAAAGGAAGAGGAAATAAAACATCGGACATGACTAATCGCAAATTTACAAGATTAGTTGGTAAAAACCAACTAAATACGCATTTAATTTCCGCACATTAACAAATAAACGGCAAACTACGAAGTTCAACAATTTATATAGGTGCAATCAGACATCAACTTAATTGATATGGAATCATTTCTTTTTGGGGGGTCTTATTTTTTTCATTTGCCTTTGAAATACAGTCAAAGTGGAATCCACTCCAACAGCATCCACCAGTTCCTCGTATGCCCCGACGGTTACGGCCAGTTCGGGGTACAATTCTTTGAGCATAACCGAAGTAATCTCGTGTTTGGCGGCAACCGTTTTCAGCAGCCTGTTTTCGTCACGGTACTCGTGCCACTTCATCCAACTGGCGGCAAACAGGGCTGTGTACACAAGCAAGGAAACAATGCCGGTCCATATATAGGGATTCTTATACCAGCCATTGGGGATTTTATTCCATATCCGTTTGATTATCTTCATAGCCTTATTCGGACGGATTATCTGCCAAAAGCCATGCTTTTGTTGTGCAATTCCTACGGATGTTTTTTGATTGTCGGCAAGTGTTGTCTGCATTTCCAATATTTTGTGGAGCATCTCACTGACAGTCAGCATTCCATGCTCACGCATATTCTTTTCGTTGGCATCGGTATATGCCTGCATACCCACAATCATTTCGCTGCTCAATGATTTTTTATAGTTCTCAATGGATGCCCTGCTTCCGAAAATTTCACTGATATTTTTCGGCGTGCTGCTTCCAAAGAAACGTATAACAGGCTCCAGTTTTACCGACAGCCTTTTCACCGCCTCGTCCTTGTCCGAAGTATCCTTTGCTTCCAGCTTTTTCTTGATTTCCTCGATGTCCTCCGCCAATGCCCCGATAAGGTCGGCTATGTTCTGCATATTGTCTTTCATTTTCTCCTACTTCTTGGTTTAAGTTTGTCCTTTTCGTTCTCATTCTCGCCCCAGCCATTCTCGTTTCCTCCACCACCTCCACCGGATGAAACCTTGGCTTGGTACGGCTGTACGCACAACTCCATGAGTGTGCCGATGGTCACTTGGATTATGTTTGAGCCGGATTCAACAGGATTACCGCCGTTGCTGTCCGTTTCCGCTCCGATTGGTGACGGTTGGGGTATAACAGGATTTGTTACACTGCTATCTGTTGCTGTATCTTGTCGGATAGGTTGTGTTCGTTTATCAAAGCCGTTGGACTGCCATTCCATACTTTCGGCAATACGACTTTCAAAAAGTTTGTCCAGCTTATAAAAGCCCATGCTCCGATCTATCCGTGAGCCGCTGAATGACATTTCATTCTTCGTGAACGACACTCCGACTATTTTGCCATTGCGCCTGTCTAATTTGAAATTCACCCCGATACCCTGTTTGGCCAACCTGTCGCACAAACTCGACCAACTGTCACTATGGGGCAAGGTGGCTTTCACGGCATCATAAATTTGGTATTTTACCTTGTCTTTTCCACGCAGGCGGTCACGCTTTACATTCACTTTGCCTTTGGAGAAGTGCAGTCCGTATTCCCTTGTGAGAGCCTTGCATACAGCCACGTTCCGCACATCATCGTTGCTGTCACTGATGGTGTTCCCGTTGTTATCCACCCTGTTGGCTACAATGTGCAGATGCTGGTGTTCCCTATCGGTATGGCGGCACACAATGTATTGGGTGTTCTTTATCCCCATGCGCCGCATATACTCACGGGCAATTTCAGCCATCAGATTGTCTGTCAGCTTGGGCGTGTCCTCGTGGGCGAAGTCCAAAGAGATGTGGTACACGGGATTCTTCAATTTACGCCCCGGCTTGTCATCCGCCTGTCCCTGCATACTGTTTGCGATGGTGGCGTTATTGTCAAGCCTCACGTCCTTGCTGTCAATGAGCCTTGCCTTTTTCGGGTTGTTCACGTAGTTCACCAGTCTGGCGAAGCTCGCCCGTTTCTTCAAATCGCCCATCATATCCTCTCTATGATTTTGTTGAACTCGTCCAACAAACCCATGATTTTAGTTTTCGCAAAAGCGAAACCCTGTTGGTGTGCCAGCTTCGCCAACTGGTTCAGATTGTTACATCCTCCCTCCAGCATCCTTATCTGCTGCCTGTCCTCCTGTGTCCTTGCCGCCTCGACCTTGCCGTGCAGCAACAGTTCACGCAGGAAGTGGGACGGCTTCTTGCCTGCATCGCTTATCCGTTTCATGACCGTTTTCCATTCGGCAAGCGTGAGCCTTGTGGATATGGTCTTTGTCCGGGCCTTGCCCTTTACAGCTTTGGGGCGACCACCCTTGTTTTTGGTCTCTTGATTTGTCATATTCATTTCTATTGTCGGTTCAACTACTCTGTTTTTAGGGCTACAATCAGGGCTTGCCGCTTCCGTGCGGTAGTATCGCCATTGGTGGCGTAGTTTTCGTGGACGAAAACATTAACTTGCCAGCCCTAAAAACTATCCCTCTTAAATGCTATCGCTCGCCACTCCTGCCACTTCATTCCTGTGCAGGTTTCCATTCTTGTGAATCAAACAAGGTATCGCCGTCTGCTAAAACAGGTATATTGTCGGCTTCAATAGAAGTATCTTCTGCTTTGTTTCCGCTATCCATAGATACTGCGTTGGCGGTTTCTGTTACAAGAGGATTGAAAACAATCGGTTTGATGGGCATCAGACTATCCGCTTCATCCACCGATTTTTCTGTTTTCTTTCTTGGCGAACTGCGGCGCAATGTCTCTAATTTTTGACCGTTAAAAAGGAATAGCCTTACTCCTTCGTAAGCCTTGACCGTTTGGCAGTATATTGGATTCTCTATAAGTTTTCCTGCTATCATCCACGACTTCACGCACACCATCTCCAAAATGGATGTCATGGGATTGGAATCAACCTTGATAAGCCCACGTTCCGAGAAATCCTCCAACAGACGGCATACTGCTTTGCGACCGATGTCCCATACCTTAGCCAGTACCAGCATGGAACAGTCCGCCTGTCCGGGATGGATGGCATAGCTCAATCCTCGTTTGGTATTCTGTACTTCTTCGACAGTCATTCTCGATAAAAGGGAAAGAAAAAAGGTAAGATTACACACGCCGTCTGTGCTGCCGTGCAGGAAGTACCACGCTTCCACACTCATTGCTATTTCTACTTTATAGCACGGCAAAACAAGCTGCTTCAAATTCTTCATAAGTACGAATGATTTTGTTGTCCGTTATATCTGTTACCTATTGGAGTTTTTATCTGCGTCCCTGTTGGTGGCTTTCAAACTCTTTATGCGGTCTATCTGTTCTTTGGGAAACAGGACACGCCGCCCGATGCGCTGCCCCTTTATGTGTCCCAGTTTCTCATGCCGCCAGATGGTCGCTATGCTCACGCCCCATTTCTCCGCCAGTTGCTTAATGGTGTAATACTCCGATGCGTCCTGTAGTGTTTGTGCCTGTTGGTATTCTTCAAGCGCACACCTCACGCTTGCGCCGATAAGCTGTTGCAACTCATCGCGTGATACCAGTACCATTTCCGTTTTATCTGCCATAAACCATTGATTTTAAGTTTGTGCTTGCAAAGGTATGGCTGAAACAAATGCCGTGAATTTGTGGTATTATATGAAATGACATCGTATAAAAAAAGCCGCCAAACGATTGATGTTTAACGGCTTGTGAAAGATTGTGAATTGTGGTGAGTTGTAACCACTTGTGGATTATGTCATTATTTTATCATGGGAAGCAGCTCTTTGAGCTTTTCTATAAAGGGTTTCTCTACGTTGTATTTGGCAAGGCTTTCGGGTGTCAGCCCCATAGAACAGGCTGCTGTCGCTCTGTATCCTTTCCAGTCCTTAAAATAGGCTTTGGATAGCAAGATAACGACGCAACGCATCTTGCCTTTCACGCAGTTGGCATATACCATAGAATAGTCCGCACGCATCACGGCATAAAGAAAATCCTTGTCGGAAACAGCGTTGCCGTCCAGTAACGGCTTTCCCTTGTCGGCCCCGCTTTGAACGGTAAAAGTGGTAAGGAAACGATACAGGCGTAAAACCGGGACTTGTACCGTTGTACTGAACGCCTTTCCCTGCATCATGTCTGTGGCAATAAAATCGGAGGCTGTCTCTGCTATACAAGAGGGTGCTGTCTTGGTTGTGCTCTCACGCAGCACGTTTCTTTTGATATATCCCATCGTCAAGGCGATATGGAACATCTTTATTCCTGCCGACTGTGCTTTGACATCGGACTTTTGGGGCGGCAGGGAGAGATGGACGGCTTCTGCAAAATATTCCGTAAAAAGTTGCGCCAAATCCTTGTCGTTGGCATTGACGATATATTCCTTGACGGACTGGATTTTCGCTTTATCCATACCGAAGAGCAGGGTATACATTTCTTTCCCTCTGTTCCCGTCTGGATTCTCCGCACATTTCCGTATGGCAGCACGGATGGTGTCGATGTAATCGGTAGCTTCCGTGCGTGTCATAGGATTGGGCAGGATTTCTGCCGTCACTTTTTGCGCTTCCGTTTCGGGAAAGAAGTATTGCCCTATGACCTCCATGCTCATATAAGCCATACCTGTACGGAAAGCCGCTTTGTTTAAGTCTGTATGCTTTGAACAAAGCTCGTGAAGCCTCTTTGTGTCAGCGTATAGCTCGACAAATTTTCGTGCCAGTTCCCTGTCCTCGTGTTCGGCGATATATTCTCTGATGCTGTCCAAAAGAAAAGGCATGGTCTTCAGGCTGTATTTGATGTTCCTGCAAATCTCTATTTTATTGCCAGAGCCATTGTCGGCAAGCGATTCCATGCGTTTTAAGCTGTCGCCGACCATGTGTGACAACTTGAACAAGTCACTGATTATATCAAACCTTGATTTTTCCATAACTTCCTCCTTATACTTCTATGACACCCTTAAAATCCCTTAACGCAATGACGGCTTTTTCTTCCGCATCCAATTTCAGGTAGCGGCGTAACTGCGCTTCGCTGCTGTGTCCTGTGATGGCTTGGATGGAAGATAGTGGCACTCCTGCCTTGTACGCATTGGTGGCGAAACTCCTTCGGGCGGTATGCGAAAGAAGCATATCGCAGAACCGCCGTCCACGTTTGGGGTTGAGCCGTTTCTCGTCAAAACCACAATCGTGAGTCCAGCCTAATAACAGCCCAAGCGTTTTTGCCAGTTTGTTCATTTCATTGGGGCAGACATGGGGTAACGCTCCGTCATATTTGGCAAGGATGGCTCTCACACGCCTGTCAACGGGAATATAGACTTTCTTTTCCGTTTTCTGCTGGGTAATGAGAATGAACTCCGTACCGCCAATTTCGGTTATCATGTCCTCGCATATTCTTGAATAGTCGGAAACACGCTGTCCGGTCAGACAGCCGACAATGAAAACATCCCTTACGTGTTCCAATGTTCTGATATGGGTAATGCGGCATTTGGATAGCTGCAATAGTTTTTCTTCTTCGTCTATGTTCAAAGATTGCAATCTTTCTTTAACGGCTTCTTTGGTGGAAAGGTCAAGGTCAAGCATTTCCTGTATCTGCTCTGGCGTGAGGTAGATATTATCCACATCTTCCTTTTTCGGGACAAAGTCAGAATGGCAGAAGTCATCGCATTTGGTCAGCTTGTCCTCGTAAGCCGCCTTTGCCACCGTGCGGACATCGGTCATATACGAATTGATGGCGTTGGGCATTAGCCCACGCTCTTTCCAGTAACCGACAAGACTGTTGCGGGTTTCCATCGTCATATCGTCCAATCCGAGTTTGCGGTGCATTTCCTTTTGGTAATTGCGGATCTGTCCCAAGATAATACGCAAACCTTTTATGTAAGCCGGAGAAACTTTCACGGTACGACCTTTCTTGGTGCGCCGTCCGAGTTCCATATCTTCTATATAAGAGGTAAGATAATCCTCGAACAGCATCCTGCCCTTCGGTTTTACCTCCACAATCTGCATCATTCCGTTAAGTACATCGTGTTTCACGCTTTCAATGATACTCTTGGCTTCTTTGGGATTGAAGCCGTCAGCCTCAAATGCCGTTTTTATCCTTGCGAGGACTTGGGCGAACTGTCCGTACTTTATTCCGATGCTTGACATCAGGGCAGACGAGGAGTATTGCAGGGAACGGTATTTTTCCCATTCAAGCTGCTTGATGGTGAAGCCTGTTACGACTTTCAGATTTGCCTTGCCTGTACGCACACGAGCATAGATGGAACCGAAGTCCTCTTTTCCTTTCTTGGACGATTTGATGAAGATGAAATCCATATGCGATATATCTTGATTATGGTGCTACAAAGGTACAAAATATATCCCGAAATATGGTATCAAATAGTACCAATATTTTCTAAAACCGTGAAAATTCGTGAGTATTCAAAGCAAATGAAAATATATGCAAATAACTGATATACAAATAATATATCTAAAATTGAATTTCACTAAATATAAATATTGAATCGTGGGCAACGATTTACTGTCAGCAAATTCTTTTGGGAATGCTCACCATTTTCGGGCCGATAC
>OBXI01001510.1_pt1 | contig 12647 bp, 9 predicted proteins | sample 1538161 | NCBI WGS metagenome assembly OBXI01 (sample SAMEA2580142, study PRJEB22360) | human gut metagenome | biome: human gut; feature: human-associated habitat; material: faeces | place: Denmark | collected 2008/2010 | reverse complement strand
AACTTTCCGGCTACAAATCCGGCTCCTTTCTCTGGCACTGGCATCCTGAGATAGAGATCACTCTTGTTCTGGATGGACAGATTCTCTATAAAGTAAACCAGTGTAATTATCACATGAAAACCGGAGATATCATCCTGGGAAATGTCAATGTACTCCACGCAGGATTCATGGAAGATATGAAAGACGGCAAATATGTTTCCATCACTTTTCTGCCAAAGATCATCTATGGTTCCTATGGAAGTATCCTGCGCAGGAAATATGTGGAGCCCTTTTTACACAATTTCTCTCTTCCTGCAATCTATGTAGATCACTCTCAGCCCTGGCATGAGGTTTTTTCCGAATATGTAAGAGAAATCATAACTCTGTATGAAGAGAAAAAAGAATTTTATGAGCTGGATATCACCGGAACGCTGCAGAAGCTGTGGCGCTGTATGCTGCAGAATCTCCCGGAGAACCTCCCCTATACGGAACACAGCAAACTGGAGCGCAACCGTATGCGTGAGATCATGGATTATCTGGAACACAATTACATGAACAAAATCCAGATGAAAGATATCGCAGAGGAAATCCACCTCTGCGAGAGCGAATGCAGCCGGTTATTCAAGAGATACATGAACGTATCCCTGTTTACATTTCTGCAGGAATACCGGGTGGAACGGAGCCTTGAATTTCTCCTCAGCTCCGATGACAGCATCATGGAAATCGCCCAGAAATCCGGCTTCACAGACTCCAACTATTATGCCAAGGTATTCTCCAGAGTAAAGGGCTGCAGCCCGCAGAAATACAGAAAACAGAATATAAAGAAAGAATAATACTATTTGTCGACTTTTTCTTCTTGTAAACCCTCATATTCAATGTTATAATAAGTCCAAAGAGTTCTTCTGTTTCAGGAAGGACGGAAAATGGCACAAAAAAATTTTAAAGATCTGACAATACGTGATTCTTTCATGTTTGCCGCTGTAATGTCTGATCCGGAAATCTGTCGCAAAGTCCTGGAACTGGCATTAGGATTTCCTGTTTCCGAAGTTCATGTCCAGACAGAACGAACCATGGCATATCACTCCGAATATCATGGCGTACGTCTGGATGTATATGCTGCTGATGCAGGCAAAACACGTTTTAATGTAGAAATGCAGGTTACTTCGCAGAAATTTCTGCCAAAGCGAGGTCGTTATTATCATGACCAGATAGATATGGACGCTCTTCTTACCGGAGAATCTTATGAAAATCTGCCAGATACCTTTGTAATCTTTATCTGTGATTTTGATCCTTTTGGAGATGGACTTTATCGTTACACCACCTGTACTGCCTGTAAGGAAACAGGAAATACTGTAAAAGACGGTATTGCAACCATTTATCTCAATGCCCATGGTAGGAACAGAACTGATATTCCTGATGAACTGCTGCAATTCCTTGATTATGTAAAAAATACCGGACGTAATGAAACTATTGTTTCCACAGATTCATTTGTCAGACATATACAAGAAAACATTGATAAAATCAAGCAAAATCGTTCAATGGAGGAAAGGTATATGTTATTAGAAGAAATGATGCGCAACGAAAAACGTGAGGGAAATATAGAAGGAAAACAGGAATTTCTTCTTGATTTTCTTGAATCCAGATTTACTGTCCCATCTGAATTAAGGGAAAAAATTTCTGCTGAAACTAATCCCAATAAACTAAAATTATGGTTTCAGCTCTCCAGAAATGTATCCTCTCTCGAAGAATTCAGAAACAACATGTAACATTTCTTATAAATTTCCACACGTAATTTTTCATAAAGAAAAGCTGGAAACTTTTTCAACACATCCAAAAATCTTTCCGGTTTTTCTTTCGTATTTGTAAAAGTCTATGCTCATATCGGGCAAGTTTTCTCACAAACAATTTTATTTTCAGAAACAGAAGAACCCTTTTATCACCTTGCCTTTTCCAAACTGATGGAGACTCATATGTGTAAGAATCTGTTTCTCTGCAACAGACAGGAAACTGCCTTCTATCTCCTGCTGATGCCTGGAGACAAGAAAATTCAAGACAAAATAACACTGATAAATGCAATTCCTATATTCTTCCACAATTGTGCTACATTAATTGTCGAAATCAGAAGCCATCCATTGGCAACTGAATATACATCTGTGATTCCAATTGATTTCCTGTCAAGACTCAGCAATCTTTTTTTACTGAATCATATCATCCTTTTACGACGCCTGCAACCATACCTTCCATAATCTATAGAGTACATAGACTGGAAATTTGTAAGTCCTACAGGCAGTGTCATCCTGGAACTGTCTGTAAGAAAGATTGCTATAGTATTGATTCGACATTCCTGATAAATTTTTGCAACATAAAAGGAGACTCTTTCGTAGTCTCCCTTTGTACTTTTCCATATCTGCTTTTTAATACACTATTACATTTTTGTTCTATATAAATAAATATTACACATTCTGTATTTGTCCAAGTCTTATGCTTCTTCCACAATCTTTAAATTCCAAGGCAGAACAGCAATGCTTTCTCCATCCTGCACAGATTCCTCTGAAAACAGTTCTGTTCCGTCTGCACCATGATATACAACATTCTGCTCTTCTGCAGAATAATTCAGGATATATCTGACACATTTGCCCAGATCATTGGTTCCTTTTCTCACGATTACCGGCCAGCTGTACTCCGGAATTTCCACTTCCGCACTGTTAAGTGCTTCTGTGAGTACTGCTTTTAAGGTGTTGTTATCTGTCATACAGCCAATGTAGATGGCTGTTCCTTTTCCATAATGGTTCTTGGTGATCGCTGCGTATTCCTTCCAATTATAATGGTCATAGAACGCAAGTACTTCTGCTTCCTGAGGTATTAATAATTCCATGAATACTTTGGCTGATGCTACAGATACATCTGCAGTTTCTTTTGTCACATTTCTTCCATCTATCTCAGATATACTGTTTTCTCCAATGATACTTCCAGTCAGTCCAACGTTCTTCGGGAAAGTAAACTGCTGGTAGTTGATTCCGAAGCAGTTACTTAAAATATGCGGCTGCATTTCATGGCTTACTTTAACATTCTCATTCGCAAATGCGGTCTTGAATGTTGCCACCAGTGTACCGCCATTTGCTGTGTACTGTTTCAGTTTTTCCAACAGTTCATCCGGTGCAGCATAGAGTGCCGGGACAAAGATTGCTTTATACTGATCCAGATTATCTGATTCCGGCCATACGAAATCACACTCAATATTCATCTTAAACAGCGCATCATAAAGCCAGCGGACAACATCATTATATCCAATGCCGTTATCTCCTGCTGCGGTTGCTTCGATTCCAAACCATTTAAGAGCTGTTAATGCTTCATTGCTTACAAGAATGGCAACATCGTTTTTCTTCTTCAGATTTACCAGATGGCTTCCAAGCCTGGAGAACTCATTTCCGATAATGCAGGCTTCACGATATGGTGCATTCTCCTGCATGTCATGGCTGAGAAGTCCTCTCCAGTATGTCTCAAATGAATTATGGATAGAATGCCAGTGCCAGTACATCACACTGTTTGCACCGCTTGCCAGATGACTGTATGCCTGAAGTCTGAGCTGACCCTTATAAGGAGTCCATCCCGGATAACCCTGAGCTTCTGTTTCCAGAACAAGATAGTTATCTCTCTTCAAAGAACGTGTCATATCACCGCCAAATGCGATTTCTGCCCCTGTCAGATCATCCTGTGTGGGATGATAAATATCTGTGCCTGCAATCGTCAGGGCTTTCGCTGCATGGTAATGGTTTACATCAGGCTGTACTCCATAGGAATATCCCCTCCATTCAAAGTCAAAATTATGAGTAATAAACTGATCTTCTCTGCGGTATTCATTTACAATATCTGCCTGCCAGCTTAAAAACTCATCTACCAACGTTCTCTGGAACTTCTCAAATTCCGCACCAAGACTTCCATTGATAGTTCCTCTCACGTCCGGGAAATCCTCCCATGCATTGATACGGTTACTCCAGTAATCCAGACCAAATTCATAATTCATGGCATCCAGATCATTATTGAATTTCTTACGGAGGTATTTTACAAATTTCTCCTGAACATTTTTACCTGCTGTCCCGTAATACTTAGTTTCATTATCTACCTGGAAGCCAATAACACATTTTCTGTGTGCAGTGCATTCCATTAATTTGCGGATCACACGCTCCGCATAGAAACGATAGACCGGATGAGTGATATCCATGATCTGACGGGCTCCGTAGATTCCTCTGCCCTTTACAGTTTCTGCCATAACATCCGGATGGGATTTCACCATCCATGTAGGAATTGCATATGTAGGAGTTCCGATGATCACATTGATCCCGGCTTCCTCCATTGCGTCCATAACACGTTCCACATGTGAGAAATCAAAAACACCTTCCTGTGGTTCACAGGTGCTCCATGTGGATTCTGCGATCCTTACTGTATTGATTCCTGCCTTTTTCATCATTGCCACGTCCTGCTGCAGGCGGTCATATGGCATATATTCATCGTAATATGCTGCTCCGTAGAGAAGTTTCTTCATTAATAATATCCTCCTGACTGATACTCTGACTGTAATGTTCCTTTTAATTGTTTTCTTATATTAACTGAAATCTGCAGGATATGATATCACATATCTCGGGTAAATATCATTTCTCTCAGATAAATATCACTTATTCGTTTTACATCCTTTCCACCCCTAAAACAGGAATAAAAACCTCGGAAATCTGGTACACTTCCGGGGTTTTGTCGTTCATATGCAAATCAGGAAATCAATATTCCTCTGCTTTCTGTAATTCTTTTTTATTACTCCGCAGCAACGGTATTCTGCTCCAGATATTTCTTCAATGAAGAGACATACAGATTCCCCACCTTGCTGAGGATGGAATTCTTTCTGGTAATATAACCGATCTCCATATCACTGTTTTGATTCTGCTCATCCCCTTCGAAAGGAATTGCCAGATAGTCACTGCCATTCAGCTCCTCACAGATGATTCCGGAACACAGGGTGTAGCCATTGAGTCCTACCATCAGATTCAGCATAGTCGCCCGATCCGAAGCCTTGACTGTTCTGGAATATTCATTGGTAGACAGAATCTCCTCTGACAAATAAAAACTGCTCTTATCTCCCTGTTCGAAGGACAAGCAGGGGTATTTTGCCAACTGGCTGTAGCTGATGGATTTCTCATTTGCCAGTGGATGATTTTTCCACAAATATACATATGCCTGACAGTCAATCAAATGATGAAACTCCAGATTCGCAGAATGGAGAAGCTTTAGCAGTGCCTTTCTGTTGAAATCACTGAGATAAAGTACTCCCACCTCGCTTTTCATGGTGCTGACGTCACTGATCACATCTGCAGTCTTTGTCTCCCTGATGGCAAATTCATATTCTGACACATCAAACTTCTGCACCATATCCACGAATGCTTTCACTGCAAAAGAATAATGCTGGGTGGAAACGCCAAATTTCTTCTTATAGGAACCGCCCTCGCTGTATTTCTCAACCACACTCTCATACTGTCCATATATCTGACGGGCATACATCAGAAATTCTGTCCCGTCATTGGTCAGTGTCACACCGCGGCCGCTGCGGTTGAATATAATGATCCCGAGCTCCTTCTCCAGTTCCTTCACTGCATTGGTCAGAGAAGGCTGGGAAATATACAACGCCTCCGCAGCTTTATTCAGTGAACCGGTTTCGGAAATTGTAATGATGTAATTCATCTGTGTTAGTGTCATATGGTTTCTCCCTTATATACCATTAATTTTTTTCTATAGCAATCCTCATAAATAATTCATCTGAGACAATTCTGCTATAGCAATCCTCGTAAATAATGCATTTAAGACAGTTCAGCAGAGTGTGAAAGACAAGGAAGATATCTGCAGGCGTGCTGACGCACGGCAAAGATATCTGACGCAGGATTTCACACTCTGATGGGCTGGATTAAGATGCATTATTTCAGAGGATTGCTATAAATTGATTTCATTTTACCCATATAATTATTTTCCTATTTGTGACACTACCAGTGGCATAAATAGTTACTGCAATAATTTTACTATATCTTCTCAGGTTTCTCAACATTGCAATTTCTACAAAAGGGAAACATAAAATTACAATTTACTATGTGCCTCAAGTTTTTTTGTTTTTATCAGTCTGCAAGAAACCGGCAATGATAAAAACTAACAATTGTATCCTAAACACATATAGGATACAATATCAGTAGACAGCACAATTCCCTGAAGAATTCATATAATGGAGAAATTATCATGCAGATAAAAATAGATCACTCCCTTGCTACACAGATTGTCAATACTGTAAAAGACGTATGCGGCCAGGATGTTAATTTTATTGATCAGTCCGGGATTATTTTTGCCAGCACTAATCCGGAAAGAGTTGGAACTTTCCACGAAATCGGGCAGAAAGCTTCAACCACAGGAAATACTATCGAAGTATCTTCTGACAATAGCTTCTACGGCAGTCAGAAAGGGATTAATATGCCAGTTTACCATAACCAGTCTTTACTGGCTGTGATCGGTATTACCGGTGAACCAGATACCGTGAGAAAGTATGCCCATCTGGCAGAACGCATCACCAATCTTCTAATCCGCGAACAGGAGCTGAATATGATCAGCCGTAATCAAAATGATAAACGTCAGTATATCATTGATTCTCTGATTCGTAATCAGAATCTCAATATGGAATATATCCAGAGTCTCCTGACAGAGTTTTCTGTAGATGTTCGAACTTCCAAACGACTCATATTACTACAGATAAATGCAAGATATAATATGGCTAATTTTTCACTTCTGGAACAGAAAGTAACTCAGATGTTTTCCATTTTTCCTCTGAATTTGTATGCCTTTCATTATCCAGATGAGTATCTGGCAGTTGCAGATTCTGAACTTTTTGACAGAAAATCCTTTATACTAAAGCAGTTTGCCGCAGAACAGCAGAAGCTTCTGAAAATCGCAGTTGGAAAGAGCACTTCCATCTATCAGTTGGCAGAATCTTATTCTTCCGCTGTGACAGCTTTAAAAAGCATAACTAATCCTGACAAAAATTTCGTAATGTATGATAATCTCACGCTGGAACTCCTTCTCTCCGGATCAGGGAAACAAGAAAAAGAAGAGTTCCTCTCCCGGACTATTACAAATCTTACCGGAGAAGAACTCAAAATTATAACCACCTATTTTGATCAGGATATGTCTCTGCATAATACCTGTGAAAAACTTTTTTTGCACAAAAACACACTTCAATACAAACTCAATCATATCTACAGAAAAACCGGGCTGAATCCACGTAGATTTAAAGATGCCGTTCTTCTGTACCTGGCTGGGAAACTGTAGTATCAGGATTTGATATCTTTATATCAGATACACAATTACTGCCACAATTGTACTCGTAAGACCAATACATGCCTCAAACGGAATCAGTTTCATTCTTTCCTTAATATTCATTCCTACAGAACCACCTGTCGCGTGGAAAAAAGAACCATGCGGCAGAGAATCGATTACTGTTGCACCGGCATGAATCATAGCTCCTGCGGAAATAGCCGGAATTCCTGCATTTAACAGTGTTTGTGCAAAAGTCTGAGACGCAATGGTCGCACCGGCTGTAGTAGATGCAGTAGCTCCTGCCATCAGAATACCTGCAATCGGCGCAAGAATAAATGCCGGCATCTTCATCATTTCCAATAGAGAAATCACATCATACTGTAAAGCAGATGCTTTAATGATTCCTGCAATAGTTCCTGTTCCAATAAGAAGAATAGATACTCCTGCCACCTTACTAAGACCAAATTCTGCAAACTCACGGAATTGTACCAGGCTTCCACATGCAATTGCACACACCAGACCGCCAAGTGGAAGGGCGATCAATGGATCAATTACAATAGAAAATATCGGACGCAGTGCCAAAAGTATAATAACTGTCAGCGGACCTGCAAATGCCTGAATAAAAGTTGGAAGTTTTTTATTGTCTGCATGTTTTTCCAAATCCTGATCACTAACCATCGTTCCTGCTTTTTTTGACAGTATTGTTGCAATAATTACAGTTACAATTAATGCACAAACTGCCGGAATAATATTTTTTATCATCAGAGATGTAAGATCAACCTGGAACGCTTCAGAAACAGCAATTGTATTTGGGTTTGGAGAAATAATATTTCCTGCTTTTCCTCCACCAATCATTGCCAAAAGAAGAGAAGCTTTATTATATCCTGCTTTTTTTCCAATCGCCAGTGCAATAGGTGCTACTGTAATAACTGAAATATCCACAAAAACACCTACTGCACATATTACCATTGTTGCAAGCCGCAACAGCAATAAGGGCTCGTTTCTCTCCCAATTTCTGTACAATTACTTCTGCAATTTTTTCCGCAGCTCCGGTTTTAATAAGAGTTCCCGCCAGAATACCGGAAGTCATAATTCTCAGTACAGAAGAAATCATACTCTGCGCTCCACTTACCATAGTATCGACAGTCAATATCAGATTTCCACTTCCGATTACTCCGCCAATAAGAGCACCAAAAATCAGGCTATAAGCGGGCTGAACTTTTTTTATGATCAGAATAATCGCAACTGCCATTCCAATCAGAGCACCTATGGTTGTAAAACTATAATCCATTCTTTATTTCCTCCTTATGTTCAGCAGACGAAATACCTGTTCTACCGTATCCGCCATGTTAGCCTTTGCATTTTCCGGTTTCATAGCATCTTCCAGAGTAGTTACTCCTCTTAAAATCGGGAAAAATGCATCAATTCCGTTCTGATTGCAGGCAATGGCCTCTTTTGTAATACTTCCTGCAAAAGCAGTCACAGGAATGTTATGTTTCTTTGCCAGACGTGCCACACCTACAGGTGCTTTTCCCATGGCAGTCTGACCATCCAGTCTGCCTTCTCCTGTAATCACAATGTCAGCATTTTCCATATATTTTTCCAGAGAAGTCTCTTCCAGCACAATCTTAATCCCAGACTCCAGAACTGCATTGGTAAAACTCAAAAATGCAAATCCCAGGCCTCCTGCTGCACCCGTACCTGCCTGATTGGCATTGATCTTTGTGCATTTTTTCTCTGCAAGTGCGGCATATTTTTCCAGCCATTTATCCATCTGCATAATCATAGAGGGGGTTGCCCCTTTCTGCGGTCCGAATACTGCACTACATCCTTCCTCTCCACAGAGAATATTTGTTACATCACAGGCAACACGAAATTCACATTCTGCCAGTTCAGGCAGTACATATGTATCGGTAATCTCCTCCAGTACCTCCAGTCCTCTGGCACCAAAAGGAACCTGTTTTCCTTCTTTATCAAGAAAACCATATCCCAATGCCTGAAGCATTCCAATTCCACCATCATTGGTAGCACTTCCTCCAATTCCTACAATAAACCGGCGGCAGCCTTTGGAAATAGCATCTTTAATCACTTCTCCCACACCATAAGTTGTAGTGTAAAGTGGATTTCGTTTTTCATCAGGAACAAGTGTGATACCTGCCGCACCTGACATTTCAATCACAGCGGTATGACTGCTTTCAATGATTCCATATTCACAATTCACCGGCGTTCCAAGCGGACCTGTAACCATCACATTCTGTATGATACCATTCATACCACTCACCAATGCTTCCACTGTGCCTTCCCCGCCATCAGCCAGTGGTCTTACTATAATTTCTGCATCCTGACCATGAACTCTGCGAATTCCGTCAGCAGCAGCATATCCGGCTTCCATGGAACTCAGACTTCCTTTTAGAGAATCAATTGCGATTACTGCTTTCATTTTTTTCTCCTTTGATTTTTTCTCTTTGTATTCATTTTTATACAATTTCAGCATACATTTAGTATAACGGTTTAGAAATTAGATTGATATATTACATGTAACATATTTATATATATTCTATGCGTTTTATTGTTATACATACCATTTACAATTATGTGGTAATCAGATGTATTACAGGAACATTATGGAGTAATTTTTATGAAGTAAGGCAGCAATATTTCTTCTCGCTTCTGGTAGGACACTTAGTCACGTAGACACCGCAGGATACACAGCAGTTGGGCTTTCTGTTTCATTCATTTAAAACGGATGATACATATTATGTTCTTTCTCCAGTTCTTTATAAAGCTGCATACAGTTCCAGTTCTGATTATGCTCCGTCAGAACTGCCTTGTAATCCACAGGTGTACCTGCTTTCCGCAAAGTATAAAGCACCTGATCAAACAAATTCCCGGTGATTCCTGCAAGAATCAGCATTTCCCTCTCCATCTGCTCCTGAGGTATCAGCGCTGATGGAATCTGTACCTGAGAAACCTCTTTCACTCCTGCCAGATATCCGATTGGCTGACTATAGTCCTGAGTTTCTACAGTTTTTAAACGTATCTTAAAAGGCAGTAACGCCATCTTTAACTTGCGAAGCTTCTGCTGATCCTGAAAATTTATTAATAAAATAGTTGGTTTCATATAAACGCTCCTTCTGATACAAGTAAATCCCCACCCACTACTTATTGCTCTTTACAATTGAAGCAGGGTCTTCCTTGATTTGGTTAAATAATTACAACTATTATACCCTCTTCACCCGCACCTGACAATAACACATACTCTGTATTTTAATCCATTCTCAACAAAATACCCTGCAGAATAAAAACATGCAAATGCTGTTCACACACCACTATCCCGAGACATACAAGCCAAACTTCCATTGCCACAGGCAATCTGAAATGAATTGTGACTGCACTACTGAAAACGAAATAAACAGTAACGTAAAAGACTGCCAGTGCCAGAACTTATAATTGTATTTACAACAGATATAAGCTAAAATATTATTAACAAATGCCATAAGGAGGATGCGGATATGGGAAGTTATTTAAACCCCGGGAATCTTTCATTTCGGGGAAGCCTTCGTTCCAAAATATATGTAGATAAAAGTGAATTAATATGCCGGACCAATGAAGTGCTTTTCACAGAACAGAAGTATATCTGCGTAAGCCGTCCCAGAAGATTTGGCAAATCAATGGCAGCAAACATGCTGTCCGCATATTATGACCGAAATGAAAATACGGAAGAATTATTTCATAATCTTGCCATCAGCAAAGATAAAACCTACAAAGAAAATCTGAACCGGTATGATGTGATCAAACTTAATATGCAGGAATTTCTGAGTATGTCTGACACAATAGAAGAAATGTTGGGAATGATCAGAAATTATCTGATTTCCGATTTTCAGGAAACATTTCCCGACGTGCGTTTCCGGGATAAACAAAATCTGATACAGGTAATGAAGGATGTTTTTTCTTATACAAAATGCCCTTTTATCATTCTGATCGACGAATGGGACTGCCTCTTTCGCGAGTATAAACAGAATAAAGAAGCCCAGAAAAAATATCTGGATTTTCTGCGGGCATGGTTAAAGGATAAAGACTATGTTGCACTTGCATACATGACCGGAATTCTTCCCATAAAAAAATATGGCTCCCATTCCGCACTGAATATGTTTACCGAATATTCTATGACAAACCCAAGAGAAATGGCAGAATATTTCGGATTTACCGAAGCAGAGGTAAAAAAGCTCTGTCAGAAATATAATCAGAATTTCGAAGAAACCCAGGCCTGGTATGACGGATATGAACTGGTAGCAGTGAATGGTCAGAACAAAGTTTACTATTCCATATACAGTCCCAAATCTGTTGTAGATGCCATGTTAAGCGGGGTTTTTGACAATTACTGGAATCAGACAGAAACCTATGAAGCATTAAAGGCATACATCAGATTAAATTTTGACGGACTGAAGGATGCCATCATACAAATGCTTGCAGGAGAAAGAATCCAGATAAACACCGGAACCTTCTCAAACGATATGACAAGCTTTCAGGGAAAAGATGATGTCCTCACATTACTGATCCATTTAGGATATTTAAGTTATCACTGGCCGGACAAAACCATTACAATCCCCAACAAAGAAGTATCACAGGAATACATCAATGCAATCAGCACAATGGACTGGACGGAAGTGACCGCATCTGTTGAAGCCTCCAGACAGCTGCTGGAAAATCTCTGGAATATGAATGAAGATGCTGTTGCAGAAGGCATTGACAAAGCTCACAGAGAAATTTCCATTCTTCAGTATAATAACGAAAATGCATTAAGCTGTACCATCAATCTGGCGTTTTATTTTGCACGGGAATACTATACGATCATCAGAGAACTTCCCACAGGAAAGGGCTTCGCAGATGTGTGTTTTATTCCAAGAAAGCTGCATCTGGATAAGCCTGCAATAGTCATGGAACTGAAATGGGACAAAAATGTATCAGGAGCGGTCAGCCAAATAAAAGAAAAGCATTATGTAGATGCATTGAAAGAATATCACGGGAATCTGCTTCTGGTTGGCATCACCTATGAAAAGTCTGAAAAAAAACATCACTGTGTAATCGAAAGACTCTGCAAAGACTAAAGTATGTTTGAATATGAATAAAAAACCTCCAAGGCCATTATCTGCTTTTGGAGTTTTTTTATTTTTACAAAATTGTCATAGCTATATTATGTCAGAACTGCATTGTAATTCACACACTATTGTGTTAAAGTAGTGTCGTGCTATTTTCCATATCAGGAAACGAAAACGAGGAGGGAACAAATGAAAAAATTCTATTCGTGGTACAAAAAACATATTACCGCA
>OBXI01001480.1_pt1 | contig 12976 bp, 9 predicted proteins | sample 1538161 | NCBI WGS metagenome assembly OBXI01 (sample SAMEA2580142, study PRJEB22360) | human gut metagenome | biome: human gut; feature: human-associated habitat; material: faeces | place: Denmark | collected 2008/2010 | reverse complement strand
TTTGTTGCTCAGGAACTTATAAAAATAGTTAAACTAAAGTGCTGCGGAATTAAGGTGAATTTCCATTGATTATCCTTATCACCCGAATTATCGTAACGGATGTTATAAGACATTACATTCATTTTCTCATCGTTGTTTTTAGCGAATAAGCAGCCAGTGGCAAATAAAGCCACCATTAAACAAAGTAAAATTCTCTTCATGATATTGATTATTATATGTTTCTTATATGTCTCAGTATTTATCTATGGTCTTTGTTACCTCGCAAAAATAAAGTTTATCCATTTATTAAGCAAATAAGGAAGAACAAAAAAGGCCGACAGATTGCTCTGCCGGCCTTTCTTTATAGTTTATTAAACGTTCCTATTCTTCATCATCTTTGTCCATGGCATTGAAATCAACCACGTTCTTGCGATTAGCGAAGATACGATCGAACTCATCCTTTGCGCCTACGATCAGCTTATCAAACTCACGCTGACCGGTACCGGCAGGAATCAAGTGACCACAGATAACGTTCTCTTTCAAACCTTCCAAACGGTCTACCTTTCCGTTGATAGCAGCCTCGTTCAATACTTTCGTCGTCTCTTGGAAAGATGCGGCGGACATAAAGCTGTTCGTCTGCAAAGCGGCACGTGTGATACCTTGAAGAATCTGGTTGGCTGTAGCCGGAATAGCGTCACGTACCTCGACCAACTTAAGGTCACGGCGTTTCAACATACTATTCTCATCTCTCAACTTACGCGCAGTCACGATCTGTCCGGCCTGCAATGTCTGAGAATCTCCCGGATCGGTAACAACTTTCTTGCCCCAGATACGATCGTTCTCGTCCATTACCTCCAACTTATCAACAATCTGCTGCTCCAAGAAGCGAGTATCTCCCGGATCAACCACCTCTACCTTACGCATCATCTGACGAACGATAACCTCGAAGTGCTTATCGTTGATCTTCACACCCTGTAGACGGTATACATCCTGAACCTCATTCACGATATATTCCTGTACAGCCGTCGGACCTTTGATCGCCAAGATATCCGAAGGAGTGGTAGCACCGTCTGATAGCGGCATACCCGCACGGATATAGTCGTTCTCCTGAACCAATAATTGTTTAGACAGAGGAACCATATATTTCTTAACCTCACCCAACTTAGACGTTACAGTGATCTCACGGTTACCACGTTTGATCTTACCGAATCCTACCTCTCCGTCGATCTCAGATACGACAGCAGGGTTAGACGGGTTACGAGCCTCGAACAACTCGGTTACACGAGGAAGACCACCGGTGATATCACCGGCCTTACCTACGGCACGAGGGATCTTAACCAAAACCTCACCAGCTTTCACTACATCACCATTGTCTTTCACGACGTGAGCGCCCAACGGCAAAGAGTAGTTCTTCAAGTAATTACCATTCTCATCCACGATATGAGCGGCCGGAGCCTTCGTCTTATCCTTAGACTCGATGATGATCTTCTCCTTCAAACCGGTAGTCTCATCACTCTCAACCTTGTAAGTTACGTTCTCTACCAAACTCTCGAACTCGATCTTACCGGAAACCTCTGATACGATTACGGCATTGAACGGGTCCCACTCGATGATCACGTCACCCTTCTTAATTGAGTCACCGTTGTTGAAGAACAACTTAGAACCATAAGGTATATTATGAGTCAACAACACGATCTTCGTGTTCGGATCAACAATGCGCATTTCAGCCAAACGGCTTACTACTACCAAATGTTTCTTTCCGCTCACCTCGTCTACCGCCTCAACAGCACGAAGCTCGTCGATCTCTAAAATACCATCATATTTAGATGTAATACTATTCTCTGTTGCGATGTTGGATGCGATACCACCGACGTGGAATGTACGCAACGTCAACTGTGTACCCGGCTCACCGATAGACTGCGCGGCGATTACACCGACAACCTCACCCTTCTGAACCATGCGGTTCGTAGCCAAGTTACGTCCATAGCACTTAGCGCAGACACCCTTCTTAGACTCACAAGTCAATACGGAACGAATCTCGACGCTCTCGATCGGAGAGTCTTGGATTGCCTTAGCGGCATCCTCACGGATTTCCTCACCGGAACGAACGATAACCTCGCCCGTAATCGGATGGATCACATCGTGAACAGATACACGACCTAAGATTCTCTCATACAAGGAAGCGATCACCTCCTCGTTATTCTTCAATTCCGTACAAACCAAGCCACGCAATGTACCACAGTCTTCCTCGTTTACGATCACGTCGTGAGAGACGTCAACCAAACGACGAGTCAAGTAACCGGCATCGGCAGTCTTCAAAGCGGTATCAGCCAAACCTTTACGAGCACCGTGAGTAGAGATAAAGTACTCCAACACGGACAAACCTTCCTTAAAGTTAGAAAGGATCGGGTTCTCGATAATCTGACCACCTTCTGCACCACTCTTCTGCGGTTTCGCCATCAAACCACGCATACCGGACAACTGACGAATCTGCTCCTTAGAACCACGGGCACCGGAATCCATCATCATGTAGATTGAGTTGAATCCATCGTTATCCGCCGTTAATTGCTTAATCAAGATATTAGACAAGTTACTATTAACGTGTGTCCAAGTATCAATGATCTGGTTATAACGCTCGTTGTTGGTAATGAAACCCATATTATAGTTAGCCATGATCTGCTCAACCTCCTCATATCCCTTCTGAACCAACGCGTCTTTTTCAGCAGGAATAAGCACATCGGCCAAGTTGAAAGACAGACCACCCTTAAATGCCATATAGTAACCCAAGTTCTTGATATCATCCAAGAACTGAGCGGTACGAGCTACGCCACAAGCCTTGATTACCCGACCGATGATGTCGCGAAGAGACTTCTTACCCAACACCTCGTTTACATAACCAATCTCTTTCGGCACGAACTCGTTGACCATCAAACGTCCAACAGAAGTCTCAACCATCGTCTTCACCAAGTTACCGTTCGCATCCAAATCCTCCACGTAAACATGGATCGGAGCATGGATATCCAACTTCTTCTCATTGTAAGCGATCGTAGCCTCTTCCGGACCATAGAAAGTCAAACCTTCGCCTTGTGTACCCTTGCGCAACTTGGTAATATAATACAAACCAAGCACCATATCCTGAGAAGGTACGGTAATAGGAGCACCATTCGCAGGGTTCAAGATATTGTGTGAAGCCAACATCAACATTTGAGCTTCCAAAACAGCCTCATTACCTAACGGCAAGTGAACAGCCATCTGGTCACCGTCGAAGTCGGCGTTGAATGCTGTACATGCCAACGGGTGCAACTGGATAGCCTTACCCTCGATCAATTTCGGCTGGAACGCTTGGATACCCAAACGGTGCAATGTCGGGGCACGGTTCAACAATACCGGGTGGCCCTTCATTACGTACTCCAAAATATCCCAAACAACCGGTTCCTTACGGTCAACGATCTTCTTGGCGGATTTCACCGTCTTCACGATACCGCGTTCGATCAATTTACGGATAACGAAAGGCTTATAAAGCTCGGCAGCCATATTCTTCGGCAAACCGCACTCGTGCATCTTTAATTCCGGACCTACGACAATAACCGAACGAGCGGAGTAGTCAACACGCTTACCCAACAAGTTCTGACGGAAACGACCTTGTTTACCTTTCAAACTGTCGGACAAGGACTTCAACGGACGATTGGCGTCTGTCTTAACAGCGCTCGATTTACGAGAGTTGTCAAACAAAGAGTCCACGGCCTCCTGAAGCATACGTTTCTCATTACGTAAGATCACTTCCGGAGCCTTAATATCGATCAATCGTTTCAAACGGTTATTACGGATAATAACACGACGATATAAATCATTCAAGTCAGAAGTAGCGAAACGGCCACCGTCCAACGGAACCAACGGACGCAGTTCGGGAGGGATCACCGGGATCACCTTCATGATCATCCATTCCGGTTTGTTACGACCTCTGGACGCACGAAAAGACTCAACCACCTGAAGGCGTTTCAAGGCCTCGTTCTTTCTCTGTTGAGATGTGTCCGTGTTCGCACGGTGACGCAACTCATAAGAAAGAGAATCCAAGTCCAAGCGAGCCAACAGATCATAAACAGCCTCAGCGCCGATCTTAGCGATGAACTTATTCGGATCCGTATCCTCTAGCAATTGATTTTCTCTTGGAAGGCTATCCAAAATATCCAGATATTCCTCCTCAGATAATAGGTCTAACTCACCGACCGTGTCTACGCAACCCGGCTGGATCACGACGTAGCGTTCGTAATAGATGATGGAATCCAGTTTCTTGGTAGGAAGACCTAGCAAGTAACCGATTTTATTAGGCAAAGAACGGAAATACCAAATATGGGCAACAGGAACCACCAAATGGATGTGTCCCATACGTTCACGACGAACTTTCTTTTCCGTAACTTCCACTCCACAACGATCGCAGACAATACCTTTGTAACGGATACGCTTGTACTTACCGCAATGGCACTCATAGTCCTTGATCGGACCAAAGATACGCTCACAGAACAAACCGTCACGCTCAGGCTTATACGTACGATAGTTAATTGTTTCCGGTTTCAAAACCTCACCGCTGGAGTTCTCTAGGATCTCCTCAGGGGATGCCAGACCGATGGTTATTTTTGAAAAGTTACTCTTTATCTTGTTTTCTTTTCTAAAGGCCATATTATTTATTTATAAAGAGTTATCAATAGATAAAGTAGACGGGCCGTAGCCCACCTACTTCTTTATTGTTATTGAATTAATCCAGAGTGAAACTCAAACCAAGTCCTCTCAACTCGTGCAATAATACATTCAGAGATTCAGGGATACCCGGCTGTGGCATCGGATCACCCTTCACGATCGCCTCATAAGCCTTCGAACGTCCTACAACGTCATCAGACTTAATCGTAAGAATTTCCTGAAGAACATGAGCGGCACCGAAGGCTTCCAGTGCCCAAACCTCCATCTCTCCGAAACGTTGACCACCGAACTGTGCCTTACCACCTAACGGCTGTTGCGTAATCAAAGAGTACGGACCGATTGAACGGGCATGCATCTTATCGTCAACCATGTGGCCCAACTTCAAGAAGTAAGTCACACCCACCGTAGCAGGTTGGTCGAAACGCTCACCAGTACCACCATCATACAAGTAAGACTTACCGTAGCGAGGAATACCAGCCTTGTCTGTCCATTCATTCAAATCATCCAAAGTCGCGCCATCGAAGATCGGAGTAGCGAACTTAACGTCCAACTCACGTCCGGCCCAACCCAACACGGCCTCGAAAATCTGTCCCAAGTTCATACGAGAAGGCACACCCAGCGGGTTCAAGCAGATATCCACCGGAGTACCGTCTTCCAAGAACGGCATATCCTCCTGACGAACGATCTTTGATACGATACCCTTGTTACCGTGGCGACCGGCCATCTTATCACCTACCTGAATCTTACGTTTCTTGGCGATATAAACCTTAGCCATCTGTACGATACCTGTCGGCAGCTCATCACCGATCGTCAAGTCGAACTTCTTACGTCTCAACTCAGCGTCAAGCTCCTTGTACTTCTTCAAATAATTCAAGATAACCTGTTTGATCAACTCATTCTTCTGAGCGTCTGCCGTCCACTTGCTTACTTGGATGGAGTTATAATCCAATTCTTCCAGAGATTTGCGGGTAAACTTAGCACCCTTAGCGATAATCTCCGTATTCATATAGTCTTTAACACCTTGAGAAACCTTGCCGTTTGTAAGCACTAACAACTTATCAACCAACAAAGTCTTCAAGCTAGCCATCTTTTCTTCGTATTCCTCGTCCAACTTCGGCAAGATCGCCTTATCAGTCAATCTGGATTTACGTTTCTTGACAGCCTTCGAGAACAAAGCGGTCTCGATAACCACACCGCGCAAAGACGGAGTAGCCTTCAAGGAAGCATCCTTCACATCACCCGCCTTATCACCGAAGATAGCACGCAACAACTTTTCCTCCGGAGATGGATCAGACTCACCTTTCGGAGTGATCTTACCAATCAAGATATCACCCGGCTCGATGCGAGCACCTACACGAACGATACCTCTCTCATCCAAATCCTTGGTAGCCTCTTCGCTGACGTTAGGGATATCGGAAGTCAATTCCTCCATACCACGCTTTGTCTCACGTACCTCAAGGATGTATTCGTCAACGTGAACAGACGTAAAGAAGTCCTCGCGAACCATACGCTCGTTCAACACGATAGCATCCTCATAGTTATAACCCTTCCAAGGCATGTAAGCCACCTTCACGTTACGTCCCAAAGCAAGCTCGCCTTTCTGGGTTGAGTAACCCTCGGTAAGGATATCGCCGGCTTTCACACGTTGTCCGCGATGACAGATCGGTTTCAAATCGACCGTCGTGCTCTGGTTGGTCTTACGCCATTTCGGGATATTATATGTCTTAACCGCATCCTCGAAGCTAACGAATTCCTCGTCCTCCGTGCGGTCATATTTAATCTTGATACAAGTAGCATCAACGAACACAACCTCGCCCTCACGCTCAGCCATGATCTGAGTACGGGAGTCACGGGCAACCTGCGCCTCAATACCGGTACCAACAATCGGAGCGTCCGTACGCAACAAAGGAACTGCCTGACGCATCATGTTAGATCCCATCAACGCACGGTTAGCGTCATCATGTTCCAAGAACGGGATCAATGAAGCTGCGATAGAAGCGATCTGCTGCGGAGCCACGTCCATCAAGTCAATCTCAGAAGGAGGGACAACCGGAAAGTCTGCCTCGAAACGAGCCTTCACCTTATCACGAATAAACTTACCGTTATCATCCAATGGAGCGTTACCTTGAGCGATTGTCAACTCTTCCTCTTCCTCCGCCGTGTAGTATTGCAAGCCTTCCTCAGAGAAGTCGACCTTTCCATCTGCCACCTTACGGTACGGAGTCGAGATGAAACCAAGATCGTTGATCTTAGCGTATACACATAAAGAAGAGATCAAACCGATGTTCGGACCTTCCGGGGTCTCAATCGGACAAAGACGACCATAGTGCGTATAGTGAACGTCACGAACCTCGAATCCGGCACGCTCTCTAGACAAACCTCCCGGACCTAGGGCTGATAAACGACGCTTGTGCGTGATCTCCGCCAACGGGTTCGTCTGGTCCATGAACTGAGACAAGGCATTCGTTCCGAAGAAAGAGTTAACCACGGAAGAAATCGTCTTCGCGTTGATCAAATCAATCGGAGTAAACACCTCATTATCGCGAACGTTCATACGTTCACGAACTGTACGTGACATACGAGCCAAACCAATACCGAACTGGTTATACAATTGCTCGCCAACCGTACGTACACGACGGTTGCTTAAGTGGTCGATATCATCCACGATAGCCTTCGAGTTGATCAACTCGATCAGGTACTTGATGATCTCGATAATATCTTCTTTAGTCAAGACCTTAACATCAGCGCTTGTAGTAAGGCCTAACTTCTTGTTGATTCTGTAACGTCCCACCTCACCCAGATCATAACGTTTCTCTGAGAAGAACAGGTTCGTGATAACCTCGCGTGCGCTAGCCTCATCAGCCGGTTCCGCATTTCTCAACTGTCTGTAGATATACAACACAGCTTCCTTCTCGGAGTTACTCGGGTCTTTCTGGAGCGTATTATATATGATAGCATAGTCGGACAGATTCTGGTCCTCACGATGCAACAAGATATTTTGCGTGCCTGAATCCAAGATAGCCTCGATATTGTCACTATCCAATACAGACTCACGGTCGATGATTACATCGTTACGTTCAATAGAAACCACCTCACCAGTATCCTCATCTACGAAATCCTCCACCCAAGTCTTCAAAACACGAGCGGCCAGCTTACGTCCGATAAACTTCTTCAGGTTTGCTTTCGTTACCTTCACCTCTTCCGCAAGGTTGAAGATTTCAAGAATATCTCTATCGCTTTCAAAACCAATAGCTCTCAAAAGAGTAGTTACAGGCAATTTCTTTTTACGGTCGATGTAAGCGTACATCACATTGTTGATGTCCGTAGCGAACTCGATCCATGACCCCTTGAACGGGATAATACGTGCGGAGTACAACTTCGTTCCGTTTGCGTGCGTGCTTTGTCCGAAGAATACGCCCGGAGAACGGTGCAGCTGAGACACGACAACACGCTCGGCGCCGTTGATCACGAAAGTACCTCTGTCCGTCATATACGGGATCGGACCTAAGTATACATCTTGGATCACCGTATCGAAGTCCTCATGATCCGGGTCCGTACAGTACAGTTTTAACTTCGCTTTTAAAGGCACGCTATAGGTTAACCCGCGAGCGATACACTCATCGATACAGTAACGAGGCGGATCTATATAGTAATCTAAGAACTCCAACACAAAATTGTTACGGGTATCCGCAATCGGGAAATTCTCGGCAAATACCTTATACAATCCCTCCTTCTTTCTCTTTTCAGGAGGAGTGTCAAGTTGAAGAAAGTCTTGGAACGACTTCAATTGAACTTCGAGAAAGTCCGGATACGGGAACTGATTCTTTATCGAAGCAAAATTAACTCTTTGGTTTTCAGCTGTTGAAGACATCTAGTAAGGAATTTATTGAACTTATTGAAATTATAGACACAAAAAGGTTAAGAGTCTTCGTAGTCGGAGACTCTTAACCAAATCACCTGGAAACCAGGTTATAAATACTATTTAAGCTCAACTTCAGCTCCAGCCTCTTCCAACTGTTTCTTCAATGCCTCAGCATCAGCTTTAGCGATACCTTCCTTGATTGCACTAGGAGCACTATCTACCATATCCTTAGCCTCTTTCAAGCCAAGACCTGTTAACTCTTTAACTAACTTAACGATAGCTAATTTATTAGCACCAGCTGCTTTCAATACAACATCAAAAGAAGTCTTCTCTTCTGCAGCGGCAGCAGCACCACCAGCAGCAGGACCAGCAACAGCAACAGCTGCAGCAGCAGGTTCGATACCGTACTCTTCTTTAAGGATAGTAGCTAATTCGCTAACTTCTTTAACGGTCAAGTTTACTAATTGTTCTGCAAAAGCTTTCAAATCTGCCATTTTTGTATGATTTAAATGATTATTTATCTGTGTAATGTTTTAATGAAAAATTATCTTTCTTCCAAAGTCTTCAACAGACCATGGATAGTTTGTCCTGATGACTGAAGAGCAGAGATAACGTTCTTCGCCGGAGATTCCAACAATGCGATAACATCGGCAATAAGTTCGTTTTTGCTCTTGATATTTACTAATGCCTCAAGATTCTCAGCACCTACGTAGAAGCTTTCTTGTACGTAAGCAGCCTTCAAAGCCGGTTTAACGACTACACCTTTTTTAGCGTCCTTAGTAAAATCCTTAATCAGGCGAGCGGGAGCATTAGCGACTTGTGAGAACATCACAGCCGTATTGCCTTTCAAAGCCACGTTAAGATCAGAGAAGTCACCTTCAATGTTCTCCAACGCTTTCTTAAGCAAGTTATTCTTTACAACGACTAACTTAACCTCACGCTTGAAACACTCTCTTCTCAATTTGCTGGTTTTCTCAGCGTCCAACGCCTCGATATCCGTCAAATAGAAATTAGGATATTCCTTTAATGTTTCAGTTAATTGACCTATAACAGTTCCTTTATCTTCCTTTCTCATTGTTCAATTGTTTTTTAGTTTTCTTCAACTGATTTGGGGTCAATTTTAATACCCGCACTCATAGTACTAGAAAGATAAATACTCTTTATATACGCACCTTTAGCCGCAGTAGGTTTCAACTTGATCAAAGTTGAAATAAACTCCTTAGCATTGTCACGAATCTGTTCCGGAGTGAAAGACACCTTACCAACAGATGTGTGAACGATACCGCTCTTATCTACCTTAAAGTCGATCTTACCTTGCTTAACCTCCTTCACCGCATTTCCGATCTCATTGGTAACCGTACCACTCTTTGGGTTAGGCATCAAACCACGAGGGCCTAATACGCGACCAAGAGCACCGATCTTACCCATGATAGAAGGCATAGTGATGATAACATCAATGTCAGTCCAACCGCCTTTAATCTTATTAATATACTCATCCAATCCAACATAGTCAGCTCCAGCGGCAGTAGCTTCAGCTTCCTTGTCCGGAGTACATAATGCGAGAACCCTAACCTGCTTACCAGTTCCGTGAGGCAATGAAACCACGCCTCTCACCATTTGATTGGCCTTACGGGGGTCAACACCTAAACGGACATCAACATCTACGGATGCGTCAAACTTAGTTGTAGTAATTTCCTTCACTAAAGCTGAAGCTTCTTTCAATGTATATGCTTTCCCAGCTTCAATCTTGCCCAAAGCCAACTTTTGATTCTTTGTAAGTTTACTCATCTCAATTGAAGTTTATTAATTATTACCCGGGAATGTCCCTTTAACAGTGATACCCATACTTCTGGCTGTTCCCGCAACCATTCTCATGGCTGACTCGACAGTAAAGCAGTTTAGATCGACTAATTTGTCTTCAGCGATAGCTTTCACCTGCTCCCATGTGATCTCAGCGATCTTAGCACGGTTAGGTTGAGCGGAACCGCTCTTCTTCTTAGTAGCTTCCAACAACTGGATTGCCACAGGAGGAGTTTTAACGACAAAGTCGAAAGACTTATCGGCATAGTAAGTAATTACAACAGGTAATATCTTACCAGCCTTGTCTTGGGTCTTGGCATTAAATTGCTTGCAAAACTCCATAATGTTAATACCCTTAGAACCCAAAGCAGGTCCTACTGGGGGAGAAGGGTTTGCTGCTCCTCCTTTAATCTGCAATTTGATTTGTCCAGCAACTTCTTTAGCCATTGTTTCTAAAATTTTTTAGATATATAACATCAATAACAGAAAGGTAGCACTTTTCGTAACCAGAGTACTATTCTTTCTCAACTTGCATATAACCCAACTCAAGGGGAGTCTTGCGTCCGAAGACCTTAACCATCACCTTAAGTTTCTTTTTCTCGGCGTTGACCTCTTCGATTATACCCGTGAAACCGCTGAACGGTCCAAAAGTAATCTTCACACTCTCGCCAACATAGAACTGGATATCCAGATCCTCTTGTTGTTCCTGCAACTCGTCAACCGTACCTAAGATACGATTCACTTCCGCAGGACGTAATGGCACGGGGGTATCAGAACCACCCAAGAAACCAATCACGTTCGGAATGTTCCGCAATCGATGAGCAACCTCACCGACCAAAGCGGCCTCAACCAGTACATAACCCGGCAAGTAAGCTCTTTCTTTCATGACCTTCTTACCGTTTCGTACCGTAAAGGTTTTCTCGGTCGGAATCAAGACTTGAGATACATATTCTCCCAGATCCGTATTCTTCAGCTCAGCCTCTAGATATTCCCGTACCTTGTTCTCCTTGCCACTGATGGCACGCAGAACATAAAATTTCTTTTGGATATCAGACATACCTTAACTGATTAGAAAATTTGGTTGTAGAAGAAACGCATAACAGCCTCGAAGGCCCCGTCAACAACAAAGATCAATGCGGCGATGATAAGGGAAGCAAACATAACAACAACCGCACTATTGGAAAGCTCTGCTCTCGTAGGCCAAGAAACTTTATAAACAAGTTCGTTATAAGATTCCTTAATATAAGTAATTATCTTTTTCATCGAATCTATAGATTTTAGCACGGAAGGAGAGGCTCGAACTCCCGACACCTGGTTTTGGAGACCAGTGCTCTACCAACTGAGCTACTTCCGTAGAAATAGCCAGCCCTTAAAAAGACTGGCTATAACATTATCTAATGCTTGAATTAGTTCTCTAATTCTGTGATCTGGCCTGCACCTACTGTACGTCCACCCTCGCGGATAGCGAAACGAAGACCTACGCTACATGCTACCGGATAGATCAACTCAACCTCGATCGTTACGTTATCACCCGGCATTACCATTTCAGTTCCTTCCGGCAAAGTGATCTCACCAGTTACATCCAATGTACGGATGTAGAACTGAGGACGATATTTGTTGTGGAACGGAGTGTGACGACCACCTTCCTCTTTCTTCAAGATATAAACCTCAGCCTTGAACTTAGAATGCTCTTTAACCTGACCCGGGTGGCAGATTACCATACCACGCTTGATCTCATTCTTATCGATACCGCGAAGCAACAAACCAACGTTGTCACCAGCCTCACCTTGATCCAATAACTTACGGAACATCTCAACACCTGTAACAACAGATTTCTTACCAGCAGCGCCAAGACCGATGATTTGAACTTCCTCACCTACCTTAACGATACCTGTCTCGATACGACCTGTAGCAACAGTACCACGACCTGTGATTGAGAATACGTCCTCAACCGGCATCAAGAACGGCTTGTCGATTTCGCGCGGAGGCAGAGGAATCCAAGTATCACAAGCTTCCATCAACTCCATTACTTTATCTTCCCATTGAGCATCACCGTTCAATGCACCAAGAGCAGAACCACGGATGATCGGAGTGTTGTCACCGTCGAATTGATAGAATGAAAGTAACTCTCTCATCTCCATCTCAACCAATTCCAACATTTCCTCGTCGTCAACCATGTCACACTTGTTCATGAATACAACCAATCTCGGAACGTTTACCTGACGAGCCAAAAGGATGTGCTCGCGAGTTTGAGGCATAGGACCATCAGTAGCAGCAACTACGATGATAGCACCGTCCATCTGAGCAGCACCAGTTACCATGTTCTTTACGTAGTCGGCGTGACCCGGACAGTCTACGTGAGCATAGTGACGGTTAGCAGTTTCATACTCTACGTGTGAAGTATTGATAGTAATACCTCTTTCTTTTTCTTCAGGAGCATTATCGATAGAATCGAAAGAACGAAGTTCAGAAAGACCTTTCTTTGCCAACACAGTAGTGATAGCAGCAGTCAAAGTGGTTTTACCGTGGTCAACGTGACCGATAGTACCAATGTTAACGTGCGGTTTCGAACGTTCAAATTTCTCTTTAGCCATAGCTTTACTTGTTATTTATTTGATTAATAATCAGCATTTACATCTT
>OBXI01001469.1_pt1 | contig 13183 bp, 13 predicted proteins | sample 1538161 | NCBI WGS metagenome assembly OBXI01 (sample SAMEA2580142, study PRJEB22360) | human gut metagenome | biome: human gut; feature: human-associated habitat; material: faeces | place: Denmark | collected 2008/2010 | reverse complement strand
TTTTTTGTCTGATGGATATAAATTTTGGAACATGATGAACTTTGTCAGTACACCACCACATAAATAATATAGAAGAATTGACTTAGCAACCACTACACCTGCAAAATCCAAACATCTCCTCCTACAACGACATCTTGGTCATATTCTTTTAGCTTATTTGCTACCGTGTTATCAGTTAGATACAAACCTGCAACACGAGCATCATTAGCTATATGAATAGTCAAGTTCGCAAAATAGCACAATGCTCTTTGCAGATAAACTTTACACTAATTGCAAAAATATGCACATTAGCACCTAGTCCTATATTCGGTTCTAGAAATATATTCTTAGGGTTTCCAAAACTATAAATAAATAGATAATTATTGTATAATCTGCACATCACGCAAACTGACTTCATTCTTGAAAGAAACGCTTCAGATGTTCTGACACTATCCAGCAATTTCTTACATAAAGATTATTCTTTATTTTTCTGACTATACTCATTTCTTCCAAATATTTACCATCTTCTCCCATACCATTGGCATAGCATATAGATTATTCACTCGTGCTTTGGCCTTGGCAGCAAACGAAGATTTCAAGTCTTTATTATCTATAAGAAATTTGATTGCATAATTAACTTCATCAGCACTTTGTGGCTTAAAGCATATTCCGCACGGATCACCATCCATGTCAAGCATTTCAGGGATTGCCCCAACGTCAGACGATACGATTGGACACCCACAAGCCATCGCTTCCATTATCACATTCGGAAACCCCTCCGTGTAGGATGGAAAAACAAACATATCTGCTTGAAAGAATTCTCGTATTACGTCATCGTGTGTTACTTCTCCTACAAAACTCATCCATGAGGTATCTTCGCCAGACTTAGCCGCAATAGATAGCATTTCGTCTTTAATATCAGGAGTACATTTACCAACGATGCGGAGTTCAATATTCGGAATACGGCAACATCCCTCCACCAGTTCCATCATGCCTTTAGTCCTAATGACATGACCGCAATAGAGCAGACGACGAGGAATTCTCTCATACTGACCTTCAGCACTACAAATAACATCAAGAGCACTCATACCAAGTGGATTGGGAAGATATGTAACATTCTTGAAACCTTCTTCATTTAGCACTTTCTCTGAAGGCCGATTCATAACTACAGGCACATCACACATTCGAAGAACCTTCGAGAGCAACTTCCACTCCCAATTACGTTTTTTCGCAAGTTCCGGTATACGACCAAAATGCAAATGAACAGCTGTCTTAATGCCTCTCTTCTTTGCTTCTCTCAGAAGAAATAAATCACGAAAGAGTCCCAAGCCAGCACAGGTACAGATATGTGCCACCTGAGGTTTTTCTAAGTCCATCAGTTTTATCGTTTCTTTTACAGTACCCATATACTCTCTAAGCCCACTAAGAATACGGGCTAATGCCAATTGGTTCTCTCCGACATCTGAAAAACGGTCAAAGGAAACTGGAATCACTTCCACCCCATCCTTTACATATTGAGTGTAATAGGCCATTACATATCTTCCCCACGTATTGATTCCTCCTTTTACGACCTCTGGAGCATCGGAATATGGAGAGCAAAATAGTACTTTCATCATCTACCTTCAATTATCGTTATATACTTATCTACGAAAAAAAAACCTGAAAGCAACCGTTCCGCTTTTTCGCGTGATTTACTGCAATACGATAAATATTTTTCATCTGATATTTGCAAAGCACGTTGGATGGTATCTGCTATTGATACAGGGTTTTTAGGATCAAACAAGAAACCATTCTCATCTTCTGCAACATACACAGGATTATCACAAACTTTACTACATATTACAGGACGACCACATGACATTGCTTCACAGATCACATTTGGAGTACCCTCATAAAATGATGGGAGACAAAAATAATCGCAATCCTTGTACTTCTCCTGTATCTGCTTAGACTTTGGAAGCAGATTAATATAATCCTCCAACTCCAACTCCTTGATAAGTTTTTGTGATTGAGCCAAATAATCGTTGGACACATCAACTATTCCATACCATTCTATTCGGAACGACGCTCTACGATCTTTCAATATCTTAACTGCGCGAATAAGACCTACCGTATTTTTGGGAGGCCATATACTAGCAGCAACTACAATCAGCGGCTTTTTTCTTCTATGCCTCGATGAAAATTCGAATCGTTTCAAATCCACAAAGTTACTGATAGTCGTAAGCTTTGATTTCATCCAAGGGTAGTGTGAAAGCAAAAAATCACTCTGAGTATAACTATTAGGCACAATGGCATCAGCCCATCGATAGAGGAAAAAACGAACACGCTCATTCATACCAATATTTTGCGTAGTGTTTCTTTCGCTTACTATAAGCATATAATTGCACCCCAATATCTTGGCTGCACACGCCAAAAGAGATGGGGTTTCCTGATAAGCAATTACCCAATTGGGATTCTCACGCTTAAAGTAGGCACGAACTGCTAATATGCGTCCCTTTCCACTATCCACTCCAGGAATCAATTCATTAGGAATCTGATTATCATCCAATGTACTTTTGTAAAAATCAAGGTCGTAGTAAGTGCATACCTTAACGCTATAACCGACTTGCCGAAGAAAAGTAGCAAGACCAACTAGCTGACGTTGAGCACCACCTGCTCCAAGACTATCTGTAAAGAGAATGATTTTTTGCATTATATAGTTTTATTTCTAATCTCAGTAAAGGCTTGATGCCTCTCTATCAAAGCGAAAGCGCAAGACCATCTTTTAGAAGCAATGTACACAGTAAGCATATCGCAACAATCTTTAACCGAAATGTGACCACAATCCATTACTTTTTTTCCAGTAGAGCATGAATAAACATATTTATACCCCAAATAATAAAGTTATAAGAACTAAGCCCTGTAGATTTCTTGATTTTTTTTATGTTATATGTCCTGCCCTTTTTAGCCATTAGTTTTTCAAAGAAGTTCCTATAAACTACAATACTTAGGATGCTTGTGTATTATGATGGTAAAGTAAGTAAGTCTCCCAATTTATGTTGCCATTCTTTAGGCGTAAATGTTCCAAACCCAGATGCAGGATAAAAGGTCAGTTCGCCAAAGTACACTTTATCGTCAACTACATAGAGATCTACTCTTACAAATGGCGTATCATTAGCAAGCACACGACAGATATTTATCATCTCATTAAGATGCTCGTTGCGTGCAATGGGTATCAGACCGTTGTTCGCAACAGGATTGAGGCCCACAAACTCTTGATGTCTCCACTCCATATCATAGAAGTCAATTGTCTCTTCAGTATGGCGATCACGAATTACTTGACAATATTTAGGTTCTCCATTAAAACAGAAAAATTTGTAATCCGGCAAATCATTTGATGCTGTAGACTCAACTGAAACCATAAATTTCTCAGCAATGATGCGTTTTGGTACATTCTTGTACGGCCACTCTCGTAGATTAAGATAAATATCTAAATTATAAGACGACCGTAATTTGGCAATGGCACCCCGTCTATCGAATATTTTTTTATCCCTACAAATAACTACACCACATCCCCCTCCTCCATGCGTTGTCTTGAGCACAAACTGACTTGGAAGTGAATCCCAATCGATATCTTCAAGGTTATCCCATACTCCAAGTGTTGGAATGATATACTCCTCACCAATGCGGTCTGCTACATACTTCTTGACCGCATATTTGTCCACCATAGTGGTGTACTCTAGTCTACGATTATAGACCTTGAGCCACTGAATCTTTTCTGTAAATGTCCTGGGATTCTTCCAGTCAATCCAATATCCCATCTGACACCTATAGCGAAGGGACAGATACAACTTATCGGGCAAGAAACTTAGATAGTTTTTTACTATTGAATCTACAAACTGGACTCTATTATGAAGTAGATATTTTATACCTCTTTTAATTGATACCATTGCTTTTAACTTTAATTTTTCCTACAGTTATCGGTAAGTATTTTGCGAGAGCATAACCAAAATGGTTATTATAATCACTATCGTAATATGTGTAAAGAGTAATAAGGAAAAATAAAACACACTTGATGTATGGATGTACCATCAGCATCAATAACGAATGTTTTCCGAAAAATTACTCTGATTTCAGATTTATCATTAATATGTCGTTATGTGCCTCACATTCCAATGTAGCTGTGATGATTTTGAGACGCTCCTTTGTGAGGAATGATGGCAAAAGCCCTCGATAATAAAGTGCATTAGCAATACGACTTGTAAACGGACGGAAACATTTGTACACAAAGTCTCGTTTTTTTCTTGCCATTTCCTCGAAAGTTTTAGTTAGCCTTTCGTCATCTGCTATGATTGCATTTAGTTCAGCAATATTTTTCTGGAATTTCGCTTTTTTCGCACCATCAAAGAGATAGACACCAGGTTTCTCATAACATTGCTCATATGGAATCAATTCAAATGAAATCGATGACGACAAATGTAGTTTGACAAGATACCCAAAGTTGTATGTCTCATGACGATATTTGATATCACTAGCAGAGTCAAAGCAGAAATTACCTAAACCATAGAAGATAGGGGTTCCTTTGTATACTTCATAACCAGAATAGCAATGCTGGTGGTGATTGAGTATAACATCTGCCCCTTGATCAACAAAGAATCGATAAGTCTTCTTCATTCTCGGGCTGGGGAGTTTATAGTGTTCATTGCCACCATGAATTACTACAATCACATAATCAGCTTGCAACTTGGCTTGTTGGATATCGTACGATAAATTAATTATGTCTAAGGGATTGCAGCCCGCTTTCCTCTCACCTGCAATAGAAAACTCGTGCTCGCAAGCATTGATAACCGCTACCTTCTTATCTTGAACATCTACAACCTTGAAACAACGTGCTTCTGCCAAACTATGACCTGCACCTACAACTTCAAAACCATTCTGCTTAGCTAGGTTCATACTATGCTCCATAGCTAGTTCTCCATAGTCCATGAAATGATTATTAGCCATTGTAAGCATATTAAAACCTAACCACTTCAATGGATTTATGGCATTCTCTTTAGCTGCAAGATGACTACCGACTTTATCAATCGGTAGCGATTCTCGTGTAGGTATTGTTGTCTCAAAGTTGACTATAGAATAATCAACAGATAATATAACTTCTTTAACTCCTGGAAATAGATCTGTATAAGAATTGTTTTCCAACTCTTTCTGAAAACGTTCCTTCGGAGAATAATCTCCTGCTATCAATATAGAGATTTCACTCATATCAGTCTCTTTATTTTTCTAAAGTTGATTAAACCATATATCGCCACAAAACAAATGCCTCCGACAATAAAACGCACAAACATATTATCAAACAAAAAAGTTGTAGCTATAGATAATGCGAAAGACAGCACAAAAGTAATCGCTACTGTTGCCACCAACTTCTTTATAGTAATTGAAGGCGAGAATCGGCACAGTTTCAAAAAGAATCCTTCGCTAATTAAGAACTCAACGATTGAACAACATGTCCAACCAATCACCACCAACTTCAAGTTGAAGTTTATTAAAACAAGCACACAAGCAATACCCATTATCTTTTTAATAACTTCAGCAATTAACATATAGTCTCCTCTACCTTTGACCTTTAACATATTCATATTAAGCGATTGAAGAGGATAAAACATATAACCCAAGCAGAGAATTTGAAGGATAAAGGAGCAATTTATCCATTGTTCTCCGAATAATGAATAGACAGTCTCCTCAGCAAAAAAGAACATAAATGCAGCAATTGGCACTATGGCTAAACACATCACTGAAAACGACTTGTTATAGGACTGTTCAAGTACTGATGTATCGTTCTGGACCTTCGCCTGAATAGGATAAAGTGCTCTCGTGTAGAAGTCACTGAAGCCAACTGGTCCCATACTACTAAGGGTCCTTCCTCTATCGTAATAACCAAGTTCTTGAGTAGGAAACTTCTTGCCAATTAATAATGAATACACATTATTATATATTGCGTGGAAAAGATACACCACAAGCATTTTCAAACCAAAGGGCGCAAGCTTAGCTAAGGAGTTCTTAGAAAAGATTAACGACGGGCGCCATTTAGATTGATACATAATCAATGCAGAAGTAACAGCTGCACTTATCAAACTTTGACCAACAAGAGCCCAATACCCATATCCCCAATATGCCATTATGATAGCAGGAATTGCAGAAATTATCGAAGATAAAAATGTAATTAAGGCAATCTTCTTAAACTTCAACTCCTTCGTCAATATAACTCGATGAACCATCGCAAACGAATTAATAAATAAGTTCAGCGAATAAACTCTCGTCACCAAAGCAAGCCCTTCGAAGTTATAGAACGCCTCTATGAATGGTGCTCCGAAAAAAAATAGCAGATAAACGACACCACCAATCAGCACATTAAAATAAAATACTGAGCTATAGTCGGCTTGAGTACAGTCCTGCTTCTGAATAAGTGTTGTAGCAAAGCCACTATCGATAAAGGCTTGGGATATGGAAAAGAAGATAGCCAACATAGCTACGACCGCATAATCATTAGGACACAGCAGTCGGGCCAACATGATTTGAATCGCAAAATTGACAACGTAGGTGCCAACTTTTTCTATTCCACTCCAGATGATTGCCTTTCTATTTTCGCTTATTACCATTTCGGAAGCATTGATCGGAAAATTGAGAAGTAATAGTAAAAGCCTTTAGGTATAGGAGGATAATTGCGATGATCGCCAAAGTGAATAAATCCTCGTTTTGCAACGCAAGGCTTGATTAACTCGCTATCAAACAATTCTTTATAATCTTCATAGCACTGTCCCCCCCCAAAAAAACCACCTACGGGATATGTAATTACAGTCTCTTTTACATCATATACACGTTCCCAACAGAATTTGCTTCTCCATGTAGCTCGAGTCTCGAAATACCATGCTGACTCATGAGCTCTGAGAACTTTAATCAGATAAGAGCGTTTCCAAAGTCCAAACTGAGTAGTAATACGAAAACTCTTGTCCTTAAGACATCTCCACAATTCCGGATATTCGCAATCCACACTTGCAGCAATGTCTTTTGCCGAAGATTTGCCTTTAATAACCTCTTGTTTCAGACATACGAACCCCATGCGCTTATCGTTTTCCATATAAGAGTAGATACGCTCAAAAATGGCATTGTCAACTGGAGCGGTTAGCCAAAAATCATCCAATGTGAACAACACATATTCCGTATCAATATGCTCCAACAATTTCAACAGACGTTCGGACCACTGCTTATATACTGGACCATCTGCAAGCGGACAACGGATATCAAAGCCCTTGAATTGGAAAGTTTTAGACTCTATACCCATATAGACGGGCATATCAAACTCGGGCCAGAATTTTTTGAGTTGGGTGAAGAAAGGAATCCAAGCGTCATCATACTTATCGCATGATGAGAAAAGCATGCTAATATTCATATTGTTTATCAATTCTTTTATTCAAAATATAACCGGTTAGTACAAATAAAATAATTGTAGGTTGCGAGAAAATGAACATGGAAAATACCATTTTCACAAGCCATATTGCGAGAACCGAAGCAAGTATAGCTTTTTCTGCCACATCAGTTCTCCTACGCATTTGACGAAAGAGGCAAAAGAAAGCCCCAAGATAAATTATAAGTCCAAAGATACCTTCACATGATAACACCTCAAGTATATCAGAGTGAGCACGAGCACCTGATATCTTTACTGAAGCATCAAAACCACCTCCAAACAATTGAACATCAAGAGGCGCAATTAAGAAGTAATTGATTAGAGATGAATATATATCATCGCGAGCACTACTATCTCCCTCCATAGTTCTCTCAAATCTCAATGCAAAGATATCTGATGTTGACAACATATACTTAAAAGTAAGGAAACCTGCGAAAACTACGAAAATCAAAGCTACGATTACTTTTGAGTCTATTTTGCCATTGTGTCGCAACATTATATAGTAGTAAACCAATATCACCAATATACAAGCCAAAATATCACCTCGCTTCATCGATGATAGTACCAACACAAAGATTATTATGGAAATAATCATCCGGGTACGAACCGACTTATGGCGGAAGAAGTAAAGTAAAACGGGGAAAGCCACCAAGGTCATGTAGCCACCACCATAACTGTTTTCTTCCTCAAGTCGCAGCATGGATATCGTTACAAAGTACATCGCTATGGAAACAGCCCCCATAACCAACATGAAGTATTTCGCATACTTGGGATTGTATTGTTGAGAAATAATTGGTGCCGCACATAATAGTACAAACATTGATTCTTTAAATTGTGTTGTAGAAGACGAGGCGCCCAATGTATAAGCAAGAGCCTGCGTTACCCACACAGCAAATAACCAATTAATCCAAGAGTTCTTTCCGGATGACGGTGATGCGAGATATGCAAAGAATCCTAAAATAACCAAGCCCAAAAGAACTAACTGTACAACAGAAGTTACTCCCAAACCAAAGTGCATCCAAAGAAATGTGTATGCCGTATAGGTTATTAATATAACAAACAACGCATATATTAAATAATTCTTCTTACAAGGCATATATTACTTACTAATCTTAGGATTACGTGCTAAGCATGCCAGTGGTGTAGCGAGTACGAAGCAGCATTTCAGCAATGTAGATTTTGTATTTCTCAGTAGTTCCCTCAATGAGATTCCGAGTTTATACCTCAAAATAGTTACAATTGCTACGTCTTGGATGAAGTGAGACGGTGACTTCTTAATATAATCTAAGTGCTCATCCAATATCATCTTTGTGTTGATAAACATATCAACATAATGCTGACGATTCCTGCTACTCCGAATAATACTTGTTTCAGTATCATGACGATATTCACGAAGCACGACGAAGTAATAACGACACTGGTATTTACGAGCCAAACGCCCTTGCCAGATACCCTCAGAAAAGAATTTATGCTGGTCGTGCATCCAGTAATCTTTCGGAAAAAGATCAACTGAGCGCAATGCACTTATGCGATAACAAGTCCAATTTTCATAGTACTCGTGCTTAACGTAATTACTTTCCAATGTGGTTTGATCTATTCTTTTGCCGAAAAGAGAATTTTCAAACACTTTACCTGATACGATTGCTCCATCTTCTTCTTGGGTGATGGTTCGAATTGCCCCTATTTTCTCTAATTTATCCTCCTGTTTAATCCGATCCCATTCTGAGAGATATATAGATATGGCCTCAGGAGAATAGATATCATCATCATCCATGCACATAAAGTATTCAGATCTTGCCTCATTGAATGCCGCTTCAAATGCGCTATGCTTGCCACCGTTAGGCTTTGAGATAAAAAGCATTGGCAACTCATTTTTCTCAAGAATCTCCTTTGCTAATTTATCGGTGTTGTCTTTTGACCCATCATTGACAAGGATCCATACGAACCTCTTATCCGTCTGATTCAAAAGGCATTCATAAGCTCGGTAAATGAGGTTTGCTCGATTGTAGGTTGGAGTAAAGATTGTGATAATATTCATATCACGACCATCTTTCAACCACTCTTTATACTTATTATTAGGCTGTTTTTTCATAAATAAAGAATAATATTAGAGTATGGTTACCATGTTACCCATTACTTGCATTGTTTCTGCAACCATTACTCGTGCCCTGTAACCAACGTTAATTATTAAACTGTTAAATAAATCACACTAACAGGACGTATCGAACATCAATGCGCTTACATCTGCCTACACTACCAGTTTCCGTTTGGTGTAAAGCGTAAAGTTTGAGTGATTTATAATGAACATCTAAAATTGATTATCCCCCAATTCTACGCTCTATATGAAGTCATTGTCCTAAAACTTCCTCCAAACCATTTTATTCACAATACTTACATAGCTCTGAATTATCTTCACGACCTTAGTAGAAACATTTTTGTCTACATAATCAGGCACTGGGATTCCATGCTGACCATCTCTGCAAAGTTCGACTGCTGTATCAACTGCCTGTAGAAGACTCTTTTCGTCAATACCTGCAATGATGAAGTCTCCTTTGTCAATCGCCTCAGGACGTTCAGTTGAAGTTCGAATGCAGATAGCAGGAAATGGGTGTCCTACACTTGTGAAGAATGATGATTCTTCTGGAAGAGTGCCACTATCACTTACCACGGCAAAAGCATTCATTTGGAGACAATTGTAATCATGGAAACCGAGAGGTTCATGCTGGATGACCCGTTCGTCAAGTTTGAATCCACTAGCAGTAAGTCGGTTACGTGAGCGAGGATGACAACTGTAAAGAATTGGCATATCGTACTTCTCCGCCATTTTATTGATAGCGGAAAAGAGAGACATAAAATTCTTCTCTGTATCAATATTTTCCTCTCTATGCGCTGAGAGCAAAATGTATTTGCCTTTCTCCAAACCAAGTCTTTGGTGAACATCACTAGCCTCTATCTCAGCAAGGTTGTTGTGAAGAACCTCCGCCATTGGAGAACCTGTAACGTAAGTGCGTTCCTTTGGGAGTCCACAATCCGCCAAATATCTTCTAGCGTGTTCAGAGTATGCCATATTTACATCGCTAATTATATCAACAATACGACGGTTTGTCTCTTCGGGAAGACACTCATCTTTACAACGGTTTCCAGCTTCCATATGAAAGATAGGAATATGCAGACGTTTTGCACCAATAACACTCAGACATGAGTTGGTATCACCGAGCACGAGAACTCCATCCGGCTTTGTCTGCGCGAAGAGTTTATAGGAACAGTTGATGATATTACCACAAGTGGCTCCCAAATCATCGCCTACTGCATCCATATAAACTTCAGGCTCTGCCAATTTCAAATCTTTGAAAAAGATACCATTCAAGTTGTAATCATAGTTCTGACCTGTATGGGCAAGAATAACATCGAAATACTGGCGGCATTTATTAATTACTGCCGCTAAGCGGATAATCTCAGGACGAGTACCCACTACGATGATAAGCTTCAACTTACCATTATCCTTGAACTTTATATCTGAATAATCTAATTTGGGTTGTTTTTCCATGATCATTTTTTCACTTTATCAAAGTATGTATCCGGTTTATCCGGGTTGAATATCTCATTGCAGTACATAACTGTCACCAGATCTTCTGTATCGGAAAGATTGATGATGTTATGAGTATAACCAGGAAGCATAATGACAGATTGTATTTTGTCTCCGCTCACCTCATAGCTAAGAACTTCGTCAGTTCCTTCCTTGCGGAGTTGGATGAGCCCATGACCGCTGACAACGATAAATTGTTCCCATTTGGTATTGTGCCAATGTTCACCCTTAGTAATACCCGGTTTGGAGATATTTATACTTACCTGACCACAGTTCAAGGTATGTACAAGTTCTGTAAATGAGCCACGCTGATCTACATTCATCTTCAGATCAAAAATTGCTTTTTCTTTGGGCAAATAACTCAGATAAGTGCTATACAATCTTTTGGCAAACGAGCCTGCCGGTATTTCAGGGATCATCAGCGTCTTTGGCATTTCTGCAAACTGATGCAGCAAATCAACTATTTCGCCTAATGTAACCTTATGGGTAACCGGACAATAACAGTATCTGCCATCCACCAATGGATGTACGTCAAGACCTTCAAATTCGCAACGATGTTCCTCGCCTTTCAAAGCATGAATCATCTCGTCTACGAGATCGTCAATATAAAGCAACTCCAGTTCTACACTTGAATCACTGACTTGTATAGGAAGATCGTTAGCAATATTGTTGCAGAATGTAGCAACAGCACTGTTGTAGTTGGGACGACACCATTTGCCGTAAAGGTTCGGAAAACGATAAACCAATACCTTGGCTCCTGTATCCTTACCGTATTGTAGAAAAAGATCTTCACCAGCCTTTTTGCTGCGACCGTATTCACTGTTACCGAAACGACCAGTCAGCGAAGCTTGTGCACTGGAAGAGAGCATGACAGGACAAGCATTATGATGTTTCTTCAGTGTATCAAGCAATGTGCTTGCAAAACCGAAATTGCCTTTCATGAATTCGTCATTCTCTTTGGGACGGTTCACTCCAGCAAGGTTAAACACAAAGTCGGCTTTCTGACACCAGGCATCTAATTGTTCGGAAGTGGAATCGATATCGTATTCAAAGACCTCCTCAATCTTCAGATCGCCATAGCAACGAGCCTTTCCGTTTTTGATATTATTAAGTTGGGCACAAAGATTTCTACCAACAAAACCTTTGGCACCGGTAACTAAAATATTCATAACTCTATTATTGTACGAAATTACCCTCGCCACTCAATTCCTTTTTGATGTAATCAAGAGCTGCAATTTTAGCCTTGGTCTCTTCTACATTCAATATATAAGTATTATTAGAATTGAACTCCGTAAGTGTGTTACGTTCCGTTTCACCTTCTTTGAAGAACTTATCATAGTTCAAGCCACGATTATCTGCAGGAACACGATAGAAATTACCCATATCTTCAGCCTTGGCACATTCTTCATTGGTGAGCAATGTCTCATACATCTTCTCACCATGACGGATACCGATAACCTTGATGTCTTCTTTCTTGCCACCAAAGAGTTCACAAACAGCCTCCGCCTGAGTCTGGATGGTGCAAGCCGGAGCTTTTTGAACAAGGATATCACCATTCTGTCCATGTTCAAAAGCGAAGAGCACAAGGTCTACCGCCTCTTCCAACGACATGATAAAGCGGGTCATCGTAGGTTCAGTCAAAGTTACAGGATTGCCATTGCGAATTTGCTCTATCCACAGAGGAATTACAGAACCACGAGAACACATCACGTTGCCATAACGCGTACAGCAAATCTTGGTCTTACCAGAGTAGCGACTCTTAGCTACTGCAATCTTCTCCTCAACAGCTTTGGTGATACCCATAGCATTGATAGGATAGGCAGCCTTATCCGTAGATAGACATATCACAGCACCAACGCCAGCCTCGATAGCAGCTGTCAAAACGTTATCAGTACCGATGACATTGGTTTTCACAGCTTCCATGGGGAAGAACTCACAACTTGGAACCTGCTTCAAAGCCGCAGCATGAAAGATATAGTCAACACCAGGCATTGCGTTCTTACATGACTGCAAATTACGTACATCGCCAATAAAAAACTTGATTTTGTGTGCCACATCAGGATACTTTACCTGATATTCATGGCGCATATCATCCTGCTTCTTCTCATCTCGTGAAAAAATACGGATTTCACCGATGTCGGTACGGAGGAAACGATTCAACACTGCATTGCCGAAGG
>OBXI01001455.1_pt1 | contig 13323 bp, 9 predicted proteins | sample 1538161 | NCBI WGS metagenome assembly OBXI01 (sample SAMEA2580142, study PRJEB22360) | human gut metagenome | biome: human gut; feature: human-associated habitat; material: faeces | place: Denmark | collected 2008/2010 | reverse complement strand
AAGCTCACTCGTGCCCAAGATAGTTAGCTGGAAACGGCTTGTGAAAATAGGTAGCCGCCGACTTGATCAAAACGCTCTAAGAGAGATCTTGGAGCGTTTTCTTTTTGCTTTTTTCGTCCAAAGCTCTTGCATCTGGTCGGCGGGTGCGGTATGCTTAACCAATAGGACGTTTGCAAGAGGGAGGGCAGAGACATGGACAGAGAAGAGATCCGCTATCTGCTGGGCAGCACGATCTATGCACGGGCCAAGGCATACGAGAACCGGGTGCAGGATCTGGAATGTGAGACGGCAGAGAACGGCGTGCGCCATCTGAGCGCCGACGTGCGGGGCAGCGGCCGGAACCTCTACCGGACCCAGGCGTGGCTGCGCCAGAACGGCAGTTTCGTCAGCGCCAGCTGTACCTGCCCTTTCAATGAAAACGGCGAAGGTCCCTGCTGCAAGCACATCGGTGCGCTGCTGCTGCATGAGGTGGATGAGCCGGAAGAAAAGACGGAGTCAAAACCGGAAAAGAAGGCACTGCTGGACATCCCGGGCGTGCAGCGCGGGACAGAATTTGCTAAAGAAGCCGCAGCCCGGAAGGATAGCTATGTCTCCGGCCTCGAGATGCTGTTCGGCAGGAAATGGCGGGGCGATGAACCCGTCTCTGATGTGCGGGCGCAGGAGCTTCTCCGGGCCTATCAGGAGGACGCGCTGGCCGAGGTGGAGAGTCTGACGGCCTCGGACGGCCAGCAGCGAGGCTTCGCGGAACTGGAACCGGAACTCATCCTCGACTGCTCCGGACAGCCGCCGCTGCTGCGCCTCCGCATTTCGGACGGCGGGCGGCAGTATGTCGTCAAAAGCATCCCGGAACTGCTGACGGCCATCGAGAAAGAGCGGAGCGTCAGCTACGGCAAAACGCTGGCCTTTGTCCACCGCTGGGACGCCTTTACCTCCGAGGCACAGAAAATTCTGACGCTGCTCCGCCGCCAGCAGGACACGGTAAAGAGCGTGGAAGCCGCCACAGGCCGCCCGACCCGCAGCATCGCAAATGGCCCCGCTGGAAGTGTGCCGCTGTCGGGTGAGCTGCTGGATGAACTGGTGGCTTTATATGAGCCGAGGGGCGAGGTGGGCAGTTACGCCTTGCGAAAGGGGCTGCCCGCGCTGACGCTGCGGGTCGAGAAGAAGAGGGGCGGCGTACACATCGTGGTGGAGCCCAGTCTGTACACATTGCAGGGCCTCGACTACAGCTACCTTTATAATGAAGACACCATCTGGAAGCTGGAACGAGCCGAAGCGGCCCGTCTGCTGCCCGCGTTGAACGCCCTCTGCGGCAGCGGACTCTTTTTCACCAGCAAGGATGCCGTGTCGTTTTGCAGCTTCGTGCTGCCGGAGCTGGGCCGGAAGATCACCATCGACGACCCTGACCGGCTGCTTTTGAATCAGATACCGCTGGAGCCGGTGGTGCAATTTTATCTGGATGCGCCCCACATGGGGTCCGTCCGCGCCCACCCGGAATTTTTGTATGGGGAAGACCGGGTGACGCCTTTTGCGGCCCCGACCGATTTATTGAGAGACGCCCGCGCTGAGCGTCGGGCCGGGCGGCTGCTCCAAACTTATCTGACCCAGCAGACCGACTCAAGCCCCGCCGAATATGGCACAGACGACGAGGATACCCTTGTCACTTTTCTTGAAGAGGGTGTGCCTGCCCTGCTGGCGGAGGGTGAAGTCTACCTCAGCGATGCATTCCGCGACTTGCAGGCTGCGCCGCCGAAGATCTCGGTGGGTGTGTCGGTACAGGGCAGTGTGCTTGATTTGGAGGTGGACACCGGCGAATTCCCGGTGAGCGAGCTGAAAGCTCTGCTCAAGTCGCTCCACCAGAAAAAGCGCTACCACCGCCTGCGGGATGGCCGATTGCTGCGGCTGGATGACTCGCTGGAAGTGCTGGACGAACTGAACGAAACGCTGGAACTCTCCGGCGCAAAGCTGGGCCAGAATCATGCGCAGCTTCCGCTTTACCGTGCGCCCAGCCTCGACTGGGCGCTGTCGGGCCAGACCGGTGTGCGCTTCAACCGGGATGACGCCTTCCGGCGCATCAGCCGGAGCTTCCACGCCGTCAAGGACAGCGAGTATACCCCGCCTGCCTCCCTGCAAAAGACCCTGCGCAAATATCAGCGGGACGGCTACCGCTGGCTGCGGACGCTGGACGGTTACGGCATGGGCGGCATCCTCGCCGACGATATGGGCCTGGGCAAGACGGTGCAGGTGCTGAGCTACCTGCTGGCCATGAAGCAGAACGGCCAGACTCTGCCCAGCCTCATCGTCTGCCCGGCCTCGCTGGTGCTGAACTGGGCCGAGGAGTGTCAGAAATTCACGCCTGAACTCTCCTGCGTGGTGGTGGACGGCGACGCCGCCCACCGGGCCGAGCTGGCTGAGAGCTGGCCCGCCGCCGACCTCGTGGTGACCAGCTACGATTTGCTGCGGCGTGACGAGGCGCTTTACGAGGGGCAGGAGTTTTACGCCTGCATCCTCGACGAGGCGCAGGCCATCAAGAACCACACCACCCAGAAATACAAGGCCGTCTGCAAAGTGCGCAGCCGGGTGCGGTTCGCCCTCACCGGTACGCCGGTGGAGAACCGGCTGGGCGAGCTGTGGAGCATCTTCTCTTTCCTGATGCCGGGCTATCTGCCGCCCTACAAGAGCTTTTGCAGCCGGTTCGAGAAGCCCATCGTGCAGGAGGAAGACCAGACCGCCGTGCGGCGTCTCAATCAGCTGACCGGCCCCTTCATCCTCCGCCGCATGAAGTCGGATGTGCTCAAGGAGCTGCCGCCCAAGACCGAGAATGTCTATCGCATCGAGCTGGAAGAGGAGCAGCGCAAGCTCTATCTGGCCGCTGTGGTGGACGCCCGGGAGAAGCTGCAGGCCGCAAAGCCCGAGGACAAGATGGCTGTGTTCGCCGTCCTCATGCGGCTGCGGGAGATCTGCTGCGACCCGCGCCTTATCGCAGACAACTGGGAGGGCGGCAGCGCCAAGCTGGACGCCTGCGCGGAGCTTGTCTCCAGCGCTGTGGAGGGCGGCCACCGCATCCTGCTGTTCAGCCAGTTCACCTCGATGCTCGAGCTGCTGGCAAAGCGTCTGGACGCCGAGGGCATCAGCCACTTTACGCTGCAGGGCTCGACGCCGAAGCCCGTCCGGGCGGAGCTGGTCCGGCGGTTCAACGGGGGAGAGGTGAGCGTTTTCCTCATCTCGCTGCGGGCCGGCGGCACCGGCCTCAACCTGACGGCGGCGGACATCGTCATCCACTATGACCCGTGGTGGAACGTCGCCGCCCAGAATCAGGCCACCGACCGCGCCTACCGCATCGGCCAGCAGAACCCGGTGCAGGTGTATAAGCTCATTGCACAGGATACCATTGAAGAAAAAATCGTGGAATTGCAGCAGGCCAAGCAGTCGCTGGCCGACACCGTGACCGGCACCGCCGATGGTGCCATCCTCTCGATGCGGCCGGATGAGCTGCTGCAGCTGCTGGAAGGGAGCGAACCATGAAATACGCATTGTTTTCGGTGCCGATAGGCACCATTTACGACCTGCCCCAGACCATCAAAGAGGGCGAGGAGGGTCTTGTCTCCACCATCGGAGACGAGGGCCTGTATGGGCAGGCCTGCCAGGTGCGGACTGCGCCCGGCGGCGTGACCGCTGCGGGCGTCCGGCTTCCGCCCGATGTGGCCGAAGTGGTCAGCTTTTACGGCTACCATGGCTATGTGGATCAGCGGGAATTGCAGTTTGTCCGCGAGGAGGAGCTGTGGGAGTATCTGGGGGCAGACCTCGTTCTCGTGGGCCGCGCTACGGATGTCCTCAGCCTGCCCAAGGTGCAGGGCGTCCGGATGATGGAACTGGAGCGGGGAGGCGTTCTCCGCCGCCAGCCTGAGACGGTCGAAGAGGCCGAGGCCCACAAGGGCTGGGCGAAAGTCCTGCTGACGGATGGCCGGACGGGCTATGTCCGGGATGTGGCGCTGGAGCCGGTGAAATATGAGATGACGGCGGTCTTCTCCCAGAGAGAGGGCCTTGCCTTCAATGATGCGATGGCCGAGACGCTGAACACGACGGCGGAAAAGCTCGTGCCGGAAGCTGTGGCACGCTGGTACGGCGGCAGCGAAGAAGCCTTCCGCGCCGCTGTCTGTGAGCAGGCAAAGAAGTATATGGGGACCGAGTACCGCTGGGGCGGCAAGTCGGGCCGGGGCATCGACTGCTCGGGCCTTGTCAGCAGCGCCTACATGCAGTGCGGTGTGCTCATCTACCGCGACGCAAAGATCATCGAGGGCTGGCCGATGCATGAGGTGGCCTTCGAGAACAAAAAGCCCGGCGATGCGCTCTTCTTCCCCGGCCATGTGGCGCTTTATCTGGGCGAAGGGCGGTATATCCACTCCACCGGTGCCGCCGTCAGCGGCGGTGTGGTCATCAACAGCCTTGAGCCGGGCGACCCGCTGTATCGGGAGGATCTGGTGAAGTGTTTGTATGCGGTGGGGAGCGTGTTCTGATTTAATTTAAGTGGGATCGCGCGCCGGTGGCGCGGGGTCAGAGCGCTTTTGCATTGGGGCTAAGTTCTCTTTTGCGTGCCAAAAGAGAACCAGAAATGGTTTTCGCGCCTGTGCGCGGGGCAGAGCGCTTTTTCATTAAGGCTAATTGTTCTCTTTTGATGTCAAAAGAGAACCAGAAAACCACCAGCGATTTCGACGCGCTGGACCCACGAGAAAGGGGCTGCTCGCCCCTTTCAGACCCCAAAGGAGAAGTCGAAACGGAAAAAAGCTAGTCGCTGCGCTTAACGCTTTTTTCTCGTTTCTCCGATTTGCTGCTTCGCAGCAGGTGTTACGCCCTCGCAGGGCGTGAAGTTCAGCAGAAACGTGAAATCTTCGGCGGAGCCGTAAATGGGAGAAGCACAAAAAAATGCGTTTAGCGAAGCGGCTAGCATTTTTGGGCTTCGACCTCATCTTCGGAATCGTTAAGGGCGAGCAGCCCTTAACTCGTTGCGGGGAGAGTGGAGTCCAGAGGTAGGGAGGGGGGATTCGAAACACCCCTCCCTATCTCTGGCCCGCGCGGAGCGCAAAGCCACTTGACTAAAAGAAAAAACCAGCCCCGCGCCACCAGCGCGAGAACCAGCTTAAAGAAAAAAAACAGCCCTACGCTCTGGCCCGCGCGGAGCGCAAAGCCACTTGACCGAAAAAGAAACCCAAATCCGCGCCACAGGCGCGTGATTTTACTTAAAAGAAACCTCGACCCGATGGAAGAAGAACCTTCCCTCTATCAAAGGAGAACCAAAATGAAAGTCTTTGATCTACATTGTGATACCCTGAGTGAGCTGCGCTACGCCGAAAAGGCGGGCGCGCCCAAGAGCTTTGCGCAGAATGATCTGCATATCGACTTGCAGAAACTGAAAAAGGGCGACTATATGCTGCAGTGCTTCGCCGCCTTTGTCAATCTGGGCGACAAGACCCCCGGTGCCGACCCGCTGGTGACGGCGCTGGAAGAAATCGACGTCTTCAAACGCATCATGGAAAAATACCCGGAGGATATTGCTCCGGTGTATCAACCCTCTGACATCCGCAAGAACGCCGCCGAGGGCAAGATCAGCGGAATGCTCACCATCGAAGAGGGCGGCTGCTGCAAGGGCAGCATCGGCGTGCTGCGCCGGATGTACGAGCTGGGCGTCCGCATGATGACCCTGACCTGGAACCACGAGAACGAGCTTGCCAGCCCCAACGTCGTCCCCGGCGGGGGCCACAACATCTGGCCCTGCGCCCCCAACACCGAGACGGGCCTGAAGGAGAAGGGCTTCGAGTTCCTGGCCGAGATGGAGCGTCTGCACATCATCGCAGACGTGAGCCACCTGTCCGACAAGGGCTTCTGGGACATTGTGGAGCACTCCACCCGCCCCTTTGCGGCCAGCCACTCCAACTGCCGCGCCCTCGCGCCCCACTGCCGCAACCTCACTGACGAGATGATCCGCGCCCTCGCCGACAAGGGCGGCCTCGTGGGTCTGAACTACTGCAGCGGCTTCCTCGACAACCAGCCCGAAGAAAAGCTCTGCCGCAGCACCACGGCCCTGATGGCAAAGCACGCGGCCCACTTCAAGCAGGTGGGCGGCATTGAGATCATCGGTCTGGGCAGTGACTTCGACGGCATCGGCGGCAAGCTGGAAATGGACGACTGTTCCAAGCTCCCGCTGCTGGCCGACGCACTCCGCCGCGAGGGCTTCACCGAGGACGAGGTGGAGGCCATCTTCTACCGCAACGCCCGGCGGTTCTTCGAAGAAAACCTCTGAATAATGTATAAAACGACAGGGAGATTCCAAAATGGATAAAAACATGACGCTGGAAAAGCGTATTGCCGCCGAGCTGTATTCCTATCAGGGCAAGATGAGCGTCTTTGTGGACGATTTGCACGGCCACACGGTCGAAATCGGCGCTGACGAGGAATTTGAGACGGCTTCCACCATCAAGGCATATATCCTCGCAGCCCTGTATCTGCAGGCCAGCCGGGGCAAAGCCAGCCTCGAGGAAAAAATCACCTACAAGCCCGAGCACTTTGTGGACGGCTCCGGTATGCTCCGGGCGCTGGGCGTGGGCGCAAGTCTGAAAGTCAAGGACGCCGCCACCATGATGATCATCTGCTCCGACAACATCGCCACCAACATGGTCATCGACTATCTGGGTCTGGACACCATCAACGCCTGCATCCGGGAGATGGGCTTTGCCCACACCGTCCTGCACAACCCGCTCCACTTTGATATTTACGACGACCTCGGCACCACGACGCCCCGGGACTACGCCTCGCTGTTTGCGCAGGTGGCAAAGGGAACGCTCGTCAGCGCTGAGGCCAGCGCCGAGATGCTGGCCATCTTCCGTCAGCAGCACTACAATACCATGCTGACCCACGACTTCCCTCAGTTTTATCTCGACTGCGAGGAGACCGGCGAGCCGGAGCTTATCTGGGTGGCCAGCAAGAGCGGCAGCATGAACGCCTGCCGCAACGACGGCGGCATCGTCCACACCCCCTACGGCGAGTATGTCATCGTCCTGATGAACAAGGACTTCCACGACATCATCGAGTACAATGACCATCCCTCCATGGTCTACGGCGCCCGGGTGTCCCGGATGATACTCGACCAGATCTTGGCCTGTGAGGGGGAGCTGTACAGGTAAAATCGTGGAAGAAATAGGAATATTAAGGGGAATCATAACAATGGGTATTCAAATCAGCCTGCCGATGATGGCATTTCTGGTGTTCATGACCGGCTTTGCGGGCTTTGTCGATTCGGCGGCGGGCGGCGGCGGACTCATCAGTCTGCCGGCCTATCTCTTCGCGGGGCTGCCGCCTCACTATACTTACGCCACCAATAAATTCAGCGCCGCCTGCGGCACGACGTTCGCCACGGCCAGCTTCTTCAAGAACGGCGCGATGAACCTCAAGGTCGGCATCCTCGCCGCCATCGGCAGCTTTGCGGGCAGTGCCTTGGGCGCACACATCGTCCTGATGCTCAGCGATGAGGTGCTGCAGATGATGATGTTCATCATCCTGCCCATCGCGGCGGTCATCATCCTGTGGCGTCGCAACCTCCCGGACGAGAACCGGGACGACGGCACCCTGAATTTGAAAAAGGCCCTGCTGGCTCTGGCCATCGGCTTTGGCATCGGTCTGTACGACGGCATGGTGGGGCCAGGCACCGGGACCTTTGCCATCATCGCTTTCACCAGCCTGATGGGCTTCGACCTGCGCACCGCCAACGGCAACGCCAAGGTGCTCAACCTCGCCAGCAACTACGCCAGCCTCTTCACCTATCTGAGCGGCGGGCTGGTGGTCTTTCCGGTGGGCATCCCCTGCGCCATCAGCAACATCGTCGGCAACATCATCGGCTCTCACTTCGCCCTGAGAAAGGGCGCAAAGTTCATCCGCCCCATGATGCTTGTGGTGCTGGTGCTCCTGCTGGGCAAGCTCATCACGGATATGCTGTGAGTAAAAACAAAAAGAGGCTGCCGTGCAGATGCACAGCAGCCTCTTCCTATATACTCTTAGTCGATGACCAGCCCGTTATCAAAGAAGGCCAGACCAAACGCACCGGGACCGGCGTGGGTGCCGATGACGCAGCCGATCTGGCGCACCAGCGGCTCGGGAAGGCCGAGATTGTCCACCAGATAGGTCCGGATGGGGTTCACCTCGCGGGTGCTGATGGTGTAACCGGCCAGAGAGGGGAAACGGGGATTGACGCCGCCCAGCTCCTCTATCTTCTTGAAGAGGGCGACGTATGCGCCGGGCAGGCCCCGGGCCTTGCCGGCCATGGCGACTTTGCCCTCCTTGATGGTGATGAGGGGCTTGATGCCCAGCATCCCGCCGGCCACGGCGACGGCGGCGGGCAGACGGCCGCCCTTGCGCAGATACTTCAGGTCGTCGATGGCGGCGATGAGGTGCAGGTGCTCCTTGGCGTGCTCGAGGGTGGCGGCGATCTGGACGGCGGACTTGCCATCGTCCCGCAGGTGTGCGGCCAGACGCACCAGCAGACCCTCGCCGAGGCAGACATTGGTGCTGTCCACGAAGAGGACGTTGTCCACGTTGGCCAGGTCTGCGGCCAGCTTCGCACACTGATAGGTGCCGGACAGCTCATGGGACAGGAAGATGCCCACGACCTCGTCTCCGGCGGCAGCGGCCTCGGCGTAGAGCTTTTCGAACAGCTCAGGGCTGGGCTGGCTGGTGGTGGGCAGCTTCTTGCAGCCGGCCATGTGCTCGTAGTACTCGCTGGGGGTCAGGTCCACGCCGTCCCGGATGACGGTGCCGTCCTCGAGGGTGACGTTGAGGGGGATGACGTCCACACCCAGCTGCGCGGCCTCGGCGGGCAGGATGTCGGATGCGGAATCGGTAAGAATACGTATCATATAGCTCGTACCTCCATGGGTGCGTTCATCGTGTGTCTTTGGTAAAACGACAAATCTATAAAAAAGTCGTACAAAGTATACCAGAACGCCAGGCGGAATGTCAATCTTTTGAGTAAAATTTCTTCGAATGAACGAAAAACTGCTTGCAAAACGGGGCGGCAGTATGGTACAATGTCTGCCGACAGGAGGGGGCGCCGTGAAAAGACTGACAAGGGAAACGGAAAAACCGTCTCTTCCGGCTCAGTGCCGGGTCCTGGCCGAGGCGGCAGTGCTCTGGGCGCTGCTGGCGGCGGGAGCACAGCTGCTGCTCCCGGCGGAAAAGACGGCTCTGCCCGAGGGCGCGGCCCTCGCGTGGGCTGCGCTGCGCATCTGCCTTGTGATTCCTCTGGCGGAAGAGCTTGTCTTCCGGGGCGGGGCGCTCTATCTTTTGCAGCCGCTGGGCGGCGCGGGGGCTGTGGTGGTGCAGGCGGTGCTTTTTGCGGCCCTGCACGGCAGCTGGACGGCCCGGGCCTATGGGCTGGGCATGGGGCTCATCTTCGGCTGGGCGGCCCGGAAAGCGAAGAGCGTATGGCCCGGCAGCGCGTTACATATTATAAATAACTGCCTCGTGTTTGCCGCACGGCTGGCAGAAAGGGGAATGGGATGACCGATTTTGAGCTGATGGGCGCGGCGCTGGAAGAGGCCCGGAAGGCCGCTGCGCTGGGCGAAGTGCCAGTGGGCGCGGTCGTGGCGAAGGACGGAGAGATCATCTCTGCCGCCCACAACACCCGCGAGACGGAGAAAAACGCCCTCCACCACGCGGAGCTGCTGGCCATCGACGCGGCCTGCAAAAAGCTGGGCGGCTGGCGGCTGTGGCAGTGTGAGCTGTTCGTGACGCTGGAGCCCTGCCCCATGTGCAGCGGCGCCATCATCAACAGCCGCATCAAGCGGGTGGTGTACGGTGCCGCCGACGTCAAGGCGGGCTGCTGCGGCTCGGTGACAGACCTCTTCGCCCAGCCCTTCAACCATCACCCTGTCATCGAGAAGGGACTGCGGGCCGATGAGGCACAGCAGCTTTTGCAGGAATTTTTCGTTTCACTGCGGGCCAGGCGGGCCGCAAAGCCCCGCTGGAAGCCGCCCGTGAACCCCTGAATCTGTGAAAAAAGTGGGAACTGCGTGAAATAATCACCGGTGACCACTTTATTTTTTCGCCCGATTGTGCTATATTATTCAATGGAAACTTGTCGAAACCACACAAATGCCGCCGGGCGCGCCGCAGAGCCGGACTAGACCGGAAAAAGTGAGCAGAGCGCAGCTCCGGCGGGGTGGGGGAAGCTGTTTCCTTTCCCGCCGCAGAGGCTTTGACACGAAGAGGCGCTGCGGCCGAAAATAGTGGACAGGAGGGTTTGACTCTTGTACAACGACGAATTTGAGCTGACATTTGACCTTGCAGACGCCGGGCCGAAGAAAGAACAGCGCAGGCCGACCCTGCCCGAGCCGGAAGAAGCGGCTGTGACCGCACCGCCGGTGCAGGAAACGAGGGAAACGCCGGTCAGCGCTGCGCCGGAGAACACACCGGCACCGGAACGCGAGCCGGAACCTGCGGCAGAGCCCCGGAGCACTGCCCCGGCGGCGAAGGGGCGCACCGTCCTCATCTCGGGCGGCGACCGGGGCATCGGCGCAGCAGCAGCCCGCGCATTCTACGCGGCGGGCTGCCGGGTGGCGGTGTTCTACCACACCAACGCCGAGGCCGCCGCAGCCCTGCAAAAAGAGCTGCCGGGCGTACTGGCCATCCAGTGTGACGTGGCCAGCCGGGCCAGCTGTGAGCTGGCCTTCCGCGCCGCCGAGCAGGCGCTGGGCCGGGTGGATGTGCTGGTGAGCAACGCGGGCATCGCCCAGCAGAAGCTGTTCACCGACATCACGCCGGAAGAGTGGCAGCGGATGCTGGACGTCAACCTGACCGGTGCGTTCAACCTCTGCCAGCTGGCCCTGCCCGGGATGATACGCCGCAAAGCGGGCCGCATCCTCACCGTGAGCAGCATGTGGGGCCAGACCGGCGGCAGCTGCGAGGTACACTATTCCGCCGCCAAGGCGGGCCTCATCGGCCTGACCAAGGCGCTGGCAAAAGAAGAAGGTCCCAGCGGCATCACCGTGAACTGTGTGGCCCCCGGCGTCATCGACACCGATATGATGGCCTCGTTCACTGCTGAGGACAAAGCGGCGCTGGCCGAAGAGACCCCTGTGGGCCGTCTCGGCACCGCCGAAGAGGTGGCAAAGCTTCTGCTGTACCTCGCCGGAGAAGACGCCGGCTACATCACCGGCCAGGTGTTCGGCGTCAACGGAGGTCTTGTGATTTGATGCAGCAAGGCCGAAACTATGAGACAAGTTCACTTGCGGGGCGCTTCCCCCGCAGTGAGAAGGAGAGAGCGAAATGGGCATGACTTTGAAGGAACTGTTGACGAAAGGCGAAGGCACCCTGTCGGCACAGGAGGCCAAAACTTTGGCCGCACAGTGCAGGATGGATGTGGAAACGCTCTATACGCTCCTTGAAGAGCGCGGCATCAAGATCATCGAGGATGAGGCCGACGCCGATGTGAATCTGGACGTGGACAGCATCATCGCCGAGGTGGAGAACGCCGAGAACAACAGCGACGAGCTGAGTCTGGGCGGCGACGACGAGGAAGAGGCCGCCGAGGAGAACCCCGCCGACCTGAAGGCTGCGATGGATGAGCTGCTGGACGACCCCGTCAAGAACTACCTCAAGCAGATCGGCCAGATCCCTCTGCTGAGCGCGGAGCAGGAAGTTGACCTGAGCAAGCGCATCCACGCCGGCGCCGAGGCTGCCCATATCCTGCAGGCCGACCGCCAGAAGTACAGTGCGCCCGAGTACATCAAAAAGAACAGCGCCCGCTTCTCGTTCGAGGAAGACGAGAACAGCCGCAGCTACACCGAGGACATCGACGAAGAGGGCAGCGAGAAGCCCAGCGAGGACGCCGAGGAAAAGGCCGCTGAGGAAGAGGCCATGGAGGCTGTGGAGAACGGCCCCCTGACCGAGGAGCGCCGTCAGGAGCTGCTGAAGACCCGCCGCGACGGCCTGAACGCCCGCCGCAGCCTGAGCGAAGCGAACCTCCGTCTGGTGGTCTCCATCGCCAAGAAGCATGTGGGCCACAATCTGGCCTTCCTCGACCTCATCCAGGAGGGCAACATCGGCCTCATCAAGGCGGCTGAGAAGTTCGACTGCGACCGCGGCTTCCGCTTCTCCACCTATGCGACCTGGTGGATCCGTCAGGCCATCACCCGCGCCATCGCCGACCAGGCCCGCACCATCCGCATCCCGGTGCATATGGTCGAGACCATCAACCGGATGCGTCAGGCCACCAACCAGCTGGTCTACCAGAACGGCCACGAGCCCACCCCGGAAGAGCTGGCAAAGGCCATGGACATGAGCGTCGAGCGTGTGCGTGAGATCCAGCGCATGGCACAGGAGCCCGCCAGCCTTGAGAGCCCCGTGGGCGAGGAAGAGGATTCCTCTCTGGGCGATTTCGTCGCCGACGAGAACGCCGAGGCTCCCGGCAAGGCTGCTGACCGCGCCATGGTGGCCCAGCAGATCAATCAGGCCCTCAAGAGCCTGACCCCCCGTGAAGAGAAGGTCATCCGTCTCCGCTTTGGTCTGGACGATGGCCGTCCCCGCACGCTGGAAGAGGTGGGCCGCGACTTCGGCGTCACCCGTGAGCGCGTCCGCCAGATCGAGGCAAAGGCCATCCGCAAGCTGCACAGCCGCAAGTGCCTGGCCCTGCTGAACGGCCTTATCGAGTAATAGTTTCAACAATGCAGACGGCTGCCGTGGAAAAACGGCGGCCGTTTTTCTGCATCCGGGCAGAAAAACGCAAAATGCCAGATTTTTTTGCAGAAAACGCTTGCAATGCGGCAGAGTTTATGGTATTATAATCGAGCTGTGAGTGTGCTGCTATAGCTCAGTTGGTAGAGCGCATCCTTGGTAAGGATGAGGTCTCCAGTTCGAATCTGGATAGCAGCTCCATAAAGAGTTACCAGTATAGATGCGTCTGGCGCAAAGCCAGGCGCATCAACTGTTTCCGGGCTTTTTTGAGCCCGGATTTCTTCTTTTGAGCCATAGATTTTTATGGAGGTCTCGGGGCAGCTGACCGGATTTGAACGGGAGGATCTCATGTCTTGGACAGCTTCCAACCTCCAGCGCCCTTTGAGAGAGGACGTTTCTCTCGAAATAAGCGGCATCATCGCAGAAAAAGAATCACAAATATCTGGGCGTCGTTTTGTCGGCTTTGGCGGGCCGAAAAAAGCGGCGCCCTTTTTCAATTTCTAAAAAGGGCGCTGGAGGATATGACCGCTATGGAAGCCGCCCCGCAGCTCAAAGCCAGCGGACTGGATGGGGGCGGGCCCCGCCCCCCCGGCTTTCCAACCGCTT
>OBXI01001453.1_pt1 | contig 13334 bp, 8 predicted proteins | sample 1538161 | NCBI WGS metagenome assembly OBXI01 (sample SAMEA2580142, study PRJEB22360) | human gut metagenome | biome: human gut; feature: human-associated habitat; material: faeces | place: Denmark | collected 2008/2010 | reverse complement strand
ACATCTCGTGCCCCCGCCGGGCCCCGGCGGCTGCGCGAGCCTTAGGAGCGTCTCGAAAGCGTCCGGTGCAAAGGGTTCAATTTTGATGACGTCGGGCATTGAACGCAGCCAAGTCAGCTGGCGTTTAGCGAGCTGACGCGTAGCGGCGATGCCGGCCAAACGAAATGCCGCATAGTTCGTGCGGCCTTCCAAAAACTCAACAGCCTGTCGGTACCCCACAGCCCGCATGGCAGGGGAATTGGCATCAAACCCCGGCTCCGCCATCAGCTGCCTGACTTCATCGAGCAGTCCTGCGGCGAGCATTGCGTCAAACCGCTCTTCAATGCGCTCATGCAGCGCAGCCCGATCTTCAGGCACCAATGCCGCAGTAAGCATCGGGAATGCGGGATGCGGCGCTTTGCGATGAAACTGTGAAAGGGGCTTCCCCGTCATGCGAAAGACTTCCAAAGCGCGGCCGATCCGCTGTTTATCATTTGGAGCCAATCGTTCTGCAGCGGCCGGATCAATCTTGGCGAGCTCCGCGTGCATCGCAGGCCACCCCTTGGCAGCACCTTCTGCAGCGACAGCGCTGCGAACCTCTGGAGAGGTAGAAGGCATTTCGTCAATACCCTCACGAATGGCCTTGGCGTAGAGCATTGTGCCGCCCACAATCAGCGGCAATCGGCCGCGAGCACGAATTTCCCGAACAAGCCGGGAAGCATCCGCCACAAAATCTGCGGCGCTGTAAGGTTCGTTGATTGCGCGAATATCGATCAAATGGTGCGGCGCGGCTTGAAGCTCTGCGGATGTCGGCTTTGCACTCCCAATATCCATGCCCCGATAAACCAGCGCAGAATCGATTGAAATGATTTCCACCGGGAGCAAACGGGCAAGTTGAAGTGCGAGCGCGGACTTCCCCGAAGCCGTCGGCCCCAAAAGCAAGAGTGCCTGGGGCGCAGCTGCTTGACCCATGTTCATCGGCTGATCAGTCATCAGCGGCCCCGCATAAACAGTCGATCGAGATCTGTCATGGAAAGCGTTGTCCATGTCGGTCTGCCGTGATTGCATTGATCTGCGCGCTCCGTTTTTTCCATGTCGCGCAAAAGCGCATCCATTTCCGGCAGCGAAAGTTTGCGGTTGGCCCGGAAAGCATTGTGACAAGCCATGGTGGAGAGAATGCGGTTTTTCAGCACATCCATCGCTTCTGAAGCACCGAATTCGGCGAGATCGTCGAGTACCTCTCGAAGGAGTGCTTCCAGTTCGCCCAACGGGGCCTCAGCGATCATGGCCGGCACGCCGCGAAGCGCCACAGCGCCTTCATCTGCGCCCGTGCAGATAAGGCCCAGGGCCGCAAAAACTTCTCCCTTTTCAAATTCCTCAAATGCCGCGTACTGTGCCGGCGTCACCCGCACAACCAGCGGCATCAAGAGCTCCTGTACCGCCAGCTTTGACTCCGCCATGGCCCGCTTCATTCGTTCATAAAGCACGCGTTCGGCAGCCGCATGCATGTCCACGATGACAAGACCAGAAGCGTTTTCGGCCAAGACATAAACACCGGCTACCTGCGCCAATGCACGCCCAAGGAATCCCCTGCCGTCAGACTGTGCCTGAAGCGGCGTAAAAAGCGCTGGATGCTCCTCCTGCTCCATTTGCGGCAGTTTCCGGGGCTCCAAAGATTTCGGTTCGCCCGCTTCCTCTGAAGAGAATTGGGGGTAAAAAACCTTCAGGGCTGCCGCTACGGCAACGGGCGAAGGTGCTTTGGGACGCTCTCCATAAGCGGCGGGAAAGCGCTGCAGCACCGGTTTACCGGAAGCGGCCGACGCCGGACGCTCAGAATCAGCACGCTCAAATCCCGTGCCGGTTGGAGGAGCTCCCCAAAGCGCATTGGGATGGTCCGCAGGTACTTTTGCCGCAATGGCTTCTTGCGGTTCGGCGAGTGAGGAACGGCCAAAAAGCGCTGCTTCACGGCGCGCTGGAACTGAGCCCAGAGACGCATCGGCGAGCGGGACAACGGCTGGCCCGCCCGCCGGCCGTGCGGGGGGCGGGGGCAGTCTCGTACGCTTCCGGTATGTGGGAGGGGCGGTGCAAGCGCCGCCTCAACCGCATGCAGAATGAAGCTGTGCACGCGGCTCGAATCTCGAAAGCGCACCTCTGTCTTTGTCGGATGCACGTTTGAATCCACCTCTTCGGGCGGAAGGGTCAGAAAAAGGCAGTAAAGCGGCTGAGCCTGACCATGAAGCACATCAGCATAGGCTGCCCGCACCGCATGGTTCATCACTCGATCGCGAATGAAGCGGCCGTTGACAAATAGGTATTGACCGTCCGCGCGCGTACGAGAAATGGTGGGAAGCCCCACCAATCCCGTGAGCTTCCAACCGTCCGACTCAGCCGATACCGGACGACAGGCCTCTTTGAAATCCTTGGGCATCAGCGCCTTGATGCGGTCTTCCGCAGACTCGGCCTCAAGCTGCATGGCTCGTCGCCCATTGGCATAAAGCGAAAAAGCGGCCTGCGGATTGGCTAGCGCGATGCGTTCCATCTGCGCCGTCACATGCGCCGTTTCCGTACTTTCGGACTTCATGAATTTGCGCCGCGCAGGGGTCTTGTAAAAAAGATCCGTCACTTCTACACGCGTTCCGCCGGTCATCCCGCCGGCCGGCTCGACGGCTCCGCGCTGAATGCGCCAGGCTTCGCCCGCACCCGCGGCTTTTGACTCAATGATGAGTTCCGCAACGGAGTCGACCGATGCCAGTGCTTCCCCGCGAAAACCCAGCGTCGTTGCTGCTTCCAGATCAGCGAGTGTGGCCACTTTGCTCGTCGCGTGGCGTTTCACCGCCAGCGGCAATTCCGCTTTAGGAATACCGCAGCCGTTGTCGCTCACCAGAATCCGTGAAAGCCCGCCCCCGTCGATGCGCACTTCAATGCGGTCTGCTCCGGCATCCACTGCATTTTCAACAAGTTCCTTGACGACGGACGCCGGCCGTTCAATCACCTCGCCCGCGGCGATTTGACTGATGAGCTGACTCGAAAGTTCTGCAATTGGACGATTAGGCTGCATGAGAAAAACGTATGCAAGTATTGCCGTCTTGGTCAGAACGGCAGAAGTCTGCGATATTCAAAGAGACGTCAGCCTATCAGAGTTAGTTGAAGCAAACAGCTATCATTGTCTGCCTACTTCTGATCTGCTCGAATCGCTGCGGTTCAACTCCCCTTAAGCCGCCTCCGCAGACAGCATCGAGTCCCTTCGACTCTTTCGCATAAAACAAAATTGTACTTTCAAGATCATGGACCTCTTCGGACTCATCGTCGAGCTCTTTACCAACGCCGACCATTTTCTAGTGTCAATCGCCACTGACTACGGCACGCTTATCTACATCGCAATGTTCGTGATCTTTTTCCTGGAGACCGGCATCGTTGTCATGTCGTTTCTGCCGGGAGATTCGCTTCTTTTTGTGGCAGGCACCGTTGCGGCAGCCGGCACAGCCAGCCCATGGCTCATCATGCTGGCAGTGATTTTGGGAGCAATCTTCGGGAATTCACTAGGTTATGCGACTGGCAAATGGCTCGGCAACCGAATTTATGACGGCAGTATTCACTGGATTGATGCCAAGAAGCTCGAGCACGCCCACAGCTTCTATCTCTCACACGGCGGGAAAACAGTAGTTCTTGCCCGATTCGTTCCCATCGTGCGCGCTTTCGCGCCTCTCGTGGCCGGCGCAGCCCGCATGGATGGTCTGCGCTTTGAACTCTTCAGCGGCTTCGGCGCCATTCTCTGGGCGGTATCGATCGTTGGTGCAGGCTACCTTTTCGGCAACATCCCTTTCATTCAGCAGAATCTTTCGAAAATCCTCATTCTCGGAGTCGTTGCTGCCGCTATGGGCCCCATTCTTGTGGGCTACGTCTGGAAGACGTATCAGAAGATGCACGAAAAGCGCGAACACAAATTCTGAGACACTGACCTCACCGATCTTCAAAAGCCGCCATGGGAGCTGCCAGCGCTCCCATGTGCTTATTGGCCAAAGCGTTTAATGAGGTCTTTCCCTCCCTCTCGGACGCACTGCCGGTCTTCTCAAGATATGTCAGAGACTGCAGGTTCATCGTTTTGAAATGGTGCGCGCTTAGAATAGATGAGACCTGCTTTCATTCCCGGTGAAAACATTCGATGTCAGACAAACCAACCCTTAGCCGCAAAGCTGCTTCCGCACTCCAGACCGAGGGTGCAGAAACCGCAGCCAAAGAGTCGACAGCAAGGACCGACAAGCCTGCAGCTGTCCAGCCCGCAGGAATAGACGCCAAACCTGCCGAAGCTGAAGTGAAAAGCGAACACACTGCAGTCAAAAAGACCGCAGTCCGCCGCAGCACGGCGTCTAAAAAGACAATCACGAAGACGGTCAAAAGCGCGAAAAGCGTAAAAACAGTCAAAGCGGTCAAAGTTTCCGCTTCCAGTACGGCTTCGCTCGAATCTGCGCCGCCCCCGCTGCCGCCCGTAGAAGGCGTGCCAGACCTCTCCGATCCGCTGCTCTACATTAACCGTGAGCTCAATTGGATTGAATTCGACCGCAAGGTGCTCGAAGAAGCCTGCGATCTGAGCGTGCCGCTGCTTGAACAGCTCAAGTTCCTCGCCATTTTCCACAACAATCTTGACGAATTCTTCATGGTCCGCGTGGCCAACATTATTCGTCAGTACAAGATGGGAGCGGCGTCGACTTCGGCTGACGGCCTGCCGCCCGTGAAGCAGCTCGCCGAAATTCGGCGCCGCGTGCTCGGAATGCTCGCGAGAGCGCAGAACCACTGGAAAAACAAGCTTGCGCCAGAGCTTGCTAAAAAAGACATCGCCATCCGGCGGTGGAAGAATCTCTCGGCAAAGCAGAAGACCTTCCTTGAAGGGTACTTTGACAACGAGATTTATCCCATTCTCACGCCGCAGGCCATCGATGCGGGACATCCGTTCCCGACCATTTCCAACCTGTCGCTCAACTTTATTGTCGAGCTCGAAGCCGTTGACGGCAGCATGCGTTATGCGCGCCTCAAGTGCCCCAACAACATGCCGCGCTTCATCTTCGTGCCCCGCACGAAAGAATCTGCCTATGCTGAACTGGGCTTCAACTCCTCCGGGCGCGATGACGACATCATTCTGCTCGAAGACTTAATCCGCGAACATCTCGGCAAGCTCTTCCCCGGACACAAAGTCGTCAAGTCGGGCGTTTTCCGCATCACCCGCAATACCGACATCGAAATTGAAGAGGATGAAGCTGACGACCTCTTAGCCGCCGTCAAGGACTTCGTTGACCAACGCCGCTTCGGCGATGTGATCCGTCTTGAAATTGAAGCCGGCACCGATGCTGCGCTGACCAACTTCCTGATGGATAAGCTCGAACTTTTGCCTTTCCAGCTTTTTCGCATCAAAGGCCCAATGGCCATGTCGGAATTCATGGCTTTGAGCGGTCTCGATCGTCCTGCCCTGAAGGATGCGCCGTATAAGGGACTTGAACCGCTGCTCTTTTCCGAGGGCGACATCTTCGGCACCATCAAAACCCGAGACGTGTTCCTCTACCATCCCTATGAAAGCTTCAGCGGCGTACTCGACTTTATTCGTCGCGCCGCTGCGGATCCTCAGGTGGTCGCCATCAAGCAGACGCTCTATCGATGCGGCAGCAACAGTCCGATTGTCGCCGCACTGATCGATGCACGACGCCGCGGCAAACAAGTGACGGCCGTCGTTGAACTCAAAGCCCGCTTTGATGAAGAACGCAACATCAACTGGGCCGAGGAAATGGAAAAGGCCGGCGTCAACATCGTCTACGGCTTTGCCGGCCTCAAGATTCACGCCAAACTCTGCCTTGTCGTGCGCCGCGAGGCCGACGGCATGACTCGGTACGTTCACATCTCAACGGGCAACTACAACCCTTCCACCGCGAAGATTTATACAGACTATGCGCTCTTTACGGCCAATGCGGCCATCTGCGCTGACGTCTCCGACCTCTTCAACGTGATGACGGGCTACTCGGATCAGACGACGTACCGCCGTCTAGTCGTTTCGCCTCACAGTACCCGCAGTTCCATTGTTGCTGCGATTGAGCGCGAGGCGGCAGAACACCAGAAAACCGGCAAGGGCGAAATCATCTTTAAGTGCAATCAGCTCGTTGACCGCGCCGTCATTCAGGCGCTCTATGCAGCAAGTCAAGCCGGCGTGAAGATTTCTCTGATCGTCCGCGGCATCTGCTGCCTGCGCCCCAATATTCCGGGCATCAGCGACAATATTCAAGTCGTCAGCATCGTCGGGCGCTTCTTGGAGCATGCTCGAGCCTACTGGTTCCGCAACAACGATGATCCGTTCCTGCTCATCGGCTCAGCCGACCTGATGCCGCGCAATCTCGACGGCCGCATTGAAGTGCTCGTCCCAGTGCTCGATCCCGCCATCCGCAGCCGCATCAAGGCCACACTTGACCTGCAGCTTGCCGACAATGTGCAGAGCTGGAAGCTCCAGAGTGACGGCACCTATGTGCGGCTCGCTCCGCCCAGACACGGAAAAGCTGTGGACTCGCAGGAAGTGCTTGCCAAGCACTACGGACGAGTGGAATAGCGCGTCATAAAAAATAGAGCGGGCGGCCTGAGCAAATCAAGCCGCCCGTTCTTTTGAAGCGAAACGGTCAATTACTTCGTCACACCAGCGGCGAGTTCAACAAGCCTCAGTGTCACCGCAAGGCTCTTCAGCCACGAAGACATGGGCATGAACTCACAGGCACTGTGGAAGTTGTGTGCGCCCGTGAAGTAATTCGGCGTCGGAATACCCTGCGTGGAAATGAAGGAACCATCCGTGCCTCCGCGCATGGCAATGTCCTTTACCGTCACATGTTCAATTTCCATCGCGCGGCGCAGCATGTCAATGCATGCACTGTTCTCGGGTTTGATAGCGTCGGCAATGTTGCCGTAGACATCCTCGATCGTCAGATTGATCTTCGCGCGCGGATAGCGCACGCGCAGGCAGTCGACGATGGCGCGGATAAGTGTCTTTTTTTCTTCATAGCGCTTGAGGCTGTGATCTCGGAGCTTAAGCGACACGCGGCATTTGGCGGGACCGCCCTGAATGCCGTTCACCCATACAAACCCTTCAGTCTTCTCGGTAAATTCCGGCGTCTGACCGCGGTCAAGCATGCCGATGAAGTCGTGCGCGACCAGAATCGGATTCAAAAGCTGTCCCTTCGAAGACATCGGATGTGCGGTAATGCCCTGAATATCCACCCAGGCACTGCCGGCATTGAAGGTCTGCCAAACGATTTCACCGAGTTCGCAGCTGTCAATCGTGTAGGCAAAATCGACCGGGAACTTTGAAAAGTCAATTTTCTTCGCGCCGCAAAGACCAATTTCTTCATCCGGCACAAAAGCAACATAAATATCACCGTGAGGACGACCTTCCTCAACGATGATGTGCAGTGCCGTCATGATGTTGGCAATGGCAGACTTATTGTCTGCGCCGAGCACTGACGTGCCGTCGGAAAGAAGCAGATCGTCGCCTACGTAGCGTTCCACTTCAGGATGTTCAGCCACGCGAAGCCAAAGGTTCTTCTCTGCATTAAGGCAGATGTCGCCCCCTTGATAGTTCTTCACAACCTGCGGATGAATGTCCGGGGAAAGTCCGGCGTCGACCGTATCCAGATGTGCGCACCAACCCACCTTAGGCGCTTGGGCCCCTGCGGGAAGATTGGAGGGCAGCCGGCCGGTGACGACAGCATATTCGGAAACTTCGACATCCGAGAGCCCGAGCGCTTTAAGTTCTTCGGCAAGCATCTGTGCGAGCACGCGCTGTCCCGCCGTGCTCGGCACAGTTTTTGCCCCCGCTTCGCTCTGGGTTGTAACGGCTGCGTAGCGCATAAAGTGCTCGAGCAATTCGTTTGCACGATTAATCATAGGGTCCTCACTTCTGCTGGTGGTCCTGCACATTTTTTCTGCCGCATCAACAACCCGCTTCTCAGCTCCGGAGCCTCGTCAAACCCGCCAATGGTTTGTCTTGGCATCAAGGGGAGTCGGAGCTGAGCAGCGGGGCGCCGAGCGAATTATTGGTCTGCTCGTTCTTCGAGAACGGCGATGGCCGGGAGCGTCTTGCCTTCCAGGAACTCGAGGAAAGCACCGCCGCCCGTGGAGATATAGGAAATGCGGTCTTCCACACCGAAGGCGTTGACGGCCGAGACCGTATCACCGCCGCCAGCGATGGAGAAGGCCCCCTTATCGGTCGCCTCGGCAATCGCATAGGCCAGCGCTTCCGTTCCCTTGGCAAAGGGCTTCATCTCAAAGACACCCACCGGACCATTCCAAACGATCGTTCCGGCAGAGCGCAGTTCGTGTGCGAGATGTTCTGCGGTCTTCGGACCCACATCCAGGATCATCTCGTCATCGGCCACTTCATCAACACTGCAAACGCGGTACGGAGCATCAGCCGCAAAAGCCTTGGCCGCCACGACATCGACGGGCATCGGCAGCTTTGCACCCTTCTTTTCAAGAATCTCGAGCACCTTGCGGCATTCGTCCACCAGATCCGGTTCAGCGAGCGACTGGCCGATCGGACGGCCAGCTGCGAGCAAGAACGTATTGAGGATGCCGCCGCCCACGATAAGGCGATCCACTTTCTCGGCGAGATTCGAGAGAATCGTGAGCTTGGTCGACACCTTTGAGCCGGCAACAATCGCGGCGAGCGGGCGAGAGGGGCTGCCGAGCGCCTTGGAGAGTGCTTCGATTTCCTTGGCCATCAAGGGACCCGCACAAGCAATCGGAGCGTACTTCGCCACGCCGACCGTTGTCGCCTCTGCGCGGTGAGCCGTACCGAAGGCATCATTGACATAAACGTCACAAAGCGCAGCGTATTTCTTTGAAAGCGCCTCATCGCACTTCTTTTCACCCACATTGCAGCGGCAGTTTTCCAGCACCACCAGCTCACCGGGCTTCACCTCAACACCGTCGACCCAATCCTGAACAACCGGTACTTCTCGGCCAAGCAGTTCCCCCAAGCGATCGGCAACGACCTGCAGAGAATCTTCCGGGCGCAAAACACCTTCCTTAGGACGGCCCAGATGACTCGTCACCATCACGGCCGCACCCGCGAGCAGCGCGGTCTTAATGGCCGGAAGACTCGCCACAATGCGAGCGTCATTGGTGATCGCGCCTTCATCATTGCGGGGCACATTCAGATCACTGCGGATCAGAACACGCTTATCCTTCAAAACGCCCGAGGCGGCCAGGGAATCCAGAGTCTTCACTTGCATGGAAACTGCTCCTTTGCATTAAAAATACGTTGGATCTTCTTTAGACCGTAAGTCCAAAGAAAAAACCGCCTCGCGGGAGCATCCGGCATTCGGACGCTTCCGCGGGCGGCAGATATTGCTTCAGCCAATGAAATTGGGCTTCACTTTACGTCTGATTTTTCAGAGCTTACTTGGCGGCCATCATCGCGCAGGCCGTGTCGAGCATTCGGCAGGAGAAGCCCCACTCATTGTCGTACCAGGCCATAACCTTGACAAGGCGGTCGCCAGACATCTTCGTGAGCGTCGAATCGTAGATAGAGCTGCGCGGATCATGGTTGAAATCAATCGACACCAGCGGCTCATCGTTGTAGCCGAGAATGCCCTTGAGTTCGCCCTCGCTCGCCTCTTTCAGGATCGCATTGATTTCTTCGATCGAGGTCGCGCGTTCTGCCATGAACGTCAGGTCGACAAAGCTCACATTAATCGTCGGCACGCGGACCGCAAAGCCGTCCAGACGGCCCTTCAGCTGCGGCAGCACCAGTCCCACGGCCTTGGCTGCGCCCGTCTTCGTCGGGATCATCGAGTGCGTCGCAGCGCGGGCTCGGCGCAGATCCTTGTGGTAGACGTCGGTGAGCACCTGGTCGTTCGTGTACGAATGAATCGTCGTCATCAAACCGTGCTCGATGCCAATTTTGTCCTGCAGGGGCTTGACGAGCGGCGCCAAACCGTTGGTCGTGCAGGAGGCGTTCGACACCACGAGATCCGTGGCCTTAAGCACATCCTGATTAACGCCGTAGACCACCGTCGCGTCCGCGGTCTTGCCAGGGGCCGAAAGCAGCACTTTCTTCGCACCGGATTCGATATGCACCATCGAGGCTTCTTTTGAATTGAAGGCTCCCGTGCACTCCATCACCAGATCGACACCGAGGTCGGCCCAGGGCAGTTCACGGGGATCTCGCGTCTTGAAGACGTGAATGCGATCCCCGCCGACAATCATGTCTTTGCCGTCCGTTTCAACGGGCGTAGTGAAGCGGCCGTGCACCGTGTCGTACTTCAGGAGATGGGCGTTCACTGCAAGGTCGCCCGGAGAATTGATGGCGACGATTTCAACGTCGTGCTGCTTGGCATACTCGTAATGAGCGCGGAGCACGTTGCGGCCGATGCGGCCGAACCCATTGATGGCAACACGGATGGTCATGTCGGAAACTTCCTAGATATTGAAGAAAGGGATGGGTAAAAAACAAAGGGATTTACTGGAGGAGCGCCTCAACCTTGGAGACGACATTGTCGACCGTAAAGCCGAACTTGATCCAAAGATCCTTGGCCGGCGCGCTCTCACCGAAGCTGTCGACGCCAAGCACGTCGCCGCGCCCCGTAAAGTACTTCCACCAAAGATCAGTCTTTGATGCTTCAATGGCGAGCACCGGCAGTCCCGGTGGGAGCACCGACTGACGATACTCCGTCGACTGGCGGTCAAAACGGTTCGTGCAAGGCATCGATACCACACGGGCATTGATGTTGAGCGCGGCGAGTTTAGCGCGCGCATCCATCGCAAGCCCCACCTCCGTACCGGTCGCGAGCAGCACGACCTGCGCTTCGCCTTCACCCAAGGGGGCTTCGGCGACGACATAACCGCCCATAGCGATCGCATCCGCATCTACTTCGTCACGGTCGATGAAAGCTGCGTTCTGACGCGAGAAAATCAGGCAGGAAGCGCCGTCTCGGCGCTCGATGGCACTCGCCCAAGCCACAACGGACTCAACCGTATCGCAGGGACGCCAGACATCCATGCCCGGGATAAGACGCAGCGAGGGAATGTGTTCAACCGACTGATGTGTCGGACCGTCTTCACCGAGCCCGATGGAATCGTGCGTGAAGACGTTGATGGCGCGCAGATTCATCAGCGCGGACATGCGCAGGGCATTGCGCGAATAATCCGAGAAAGTAAGGAACGTCGCGCCGTAGGGAATGAATCCGCCGTAAAGCGCAATGCCGTTCAGAATGGCCGACATGCCAAATTCGCGCACGCCGTAGCTGATGTGACGTGCATGGAAGTCGCCCGTATTCAGGCTCGTCGAGCCCGACCAGTTGGTCAGGTTTGACCCGGTCAAATCAGCCGAACCGCCAAGGAGCTCCGGAAGGACAGGGGCCAGCGCATTAAGCGCCTTTTGACTGGCCTTGCGGGTGGCCACCGTTTCGGCCGCCTCTGCAGCCTGACAAACAGCATCCATGACGGCGGCATCCCATTGGTCAGGAAGATCGCCCGCCAGCCGGCGCTCGAGTTCCTTGGCCAGTTCCGGGTAAGCGGCTTTATAACCCGCATACGTCTGCTGCCATTCTTTTTCGACCTTCGCCCCTTCAGCGCGATGATCCCATGCTGCATAAACATCCTGCGGAATCTCAAAAGGACCGTAAGTCCAGCCGAGAGCGGCCTTCGTCGCGGCGATCTCTTCGTCGCCGAGCGCTTCGCCATGCACCTTGGCCGTGCCTTGACGGTTGGGAGAACCCTTGCCGATTGTCGTGCGGCAGATGATAAGCGTCGGTTTCTCTGCGGATTCCTTCGCTTGAGCGATCGCCTGATCAACGGCGTTGATGTCGTGTCCGTCGACCGGACCAATCACATTCCAGCCATAGGCCTCGAATCGGCCGCGGGTGTCATCGCGGAACCAGCCGCGTACATCACCGTCAATCGAAATACCATTGTCATCGTAAAGCGCGATGAGCTTATTGAGCTTCCAGACGCCCGCCAGTGAGCAGACCTCATGGCTGATGCCTTCCATCAGGCAGCCGTCGCCCAAAAACACATACGTACGATTGTCGACGACCGGGAAGCCATCTCGATTGAATTCAGCGGCCAACAGTTTCTCTGCGAGCGCCATGCCGACACCGTTGGCGATACCTTGTCCGAGCGGGCCGGTCGTCGTTTCCACCCCCGGCGTGATATCCACTTCCGGATGTCCCGGCGTGCGGCTGCCAAGCTGGCGGAAAGCCTTCAGATCATCCATTGACAGATCAAAGCCCGTCAGATGAAGCAGTGCGTACTGCAGCATCGAACCGTGGCCGTTGGACAAAATAAAGCGGTCGCGGCCCGACCACTTGGGATCCTGCGGATTGAAGCGCAGATGACGCGTCCAGAGCGCCGTGGCGATGTCTGCCATGCCCATCGGCATGCCGGGGTGGCCGGACTTCGCTTTTTGAACAGCATCCATCGCGAGCGCGCGGATCGCGTTCGCCATCGTCTGGGGGGAGACCTGTGACATGTGTCTTGCTTTTGCGGAAGAGAGAAGGTGAGAGCTTGAGCGGGGAATACTCCGTCTTTAAGGAGCCCCTGCTGAAACTAAAGATTTTATCATTTAAGGGTGGTCGATTCGATGCTTAAAACAAACATGACGACCGAAGCCAATCCGGCTCAAACCATCTGACTCCGTGTCGGACCGTCCATTTCCCTCGTTCCTTCCGCTGTACTCCCCCATGCCGACGCCGCGCTTTTTCATCGACGCCCCTACTGACGCCTTCCAACTGGGCGGACGCTTTGAACTGCCTCCCAAAACCGCTCGTCATGCCGGTCGATCGCTCAGACTGGCCGCGGGTGAGATCGTTGAACTCTTTAACGGTACGGGAGCTGCCTGGTCGGGGCCCGTCGGTTTTTCGGACGCCTCGGCCTGGGTGGAGCTAGAGCACCGCACGGACCGCACAGCAGAGTCTCCCCTGGCGATAACGCTCCTTCAAAGCCTCGTTGCACCGGAAAAAGCGGACTGGATCGTCGAAAAAGCTGTTGAAGCCGGCATCTCTGAAATTATCTTCATGCCGGCCGAACGCAGCGTGACGAAGCTTGCCGGGGAACGCTTGGAAAAACGTCTGGCCCGTCTCACCGACATTGCCCGCTCGGCGGCTGAACAGTGCGGCCGCAATGTCGTGCCCCTCGTTCGGGCAGTCCCCTCTCTTGAAGCCGGCTTTAAGACTGTTTCTGGAGACGTCAAATTTGTTCTGGCGCCCGGTGCCGATGCCTCTGCGGCTTCGAGCATGCTGCCGGGGCTCCTCTCCGTCGCCTTTGCCGTCGGACCCGAGGGCGGGTTCTCTGCTCGCGAAATCGAGCTCGCCGCCGCTCACGGCTGGGGG
>OBXI01001448.1_pt1 | contig 13369 bp, 8 predicted proteins | sample 1538161 | NCBI WGS metagenome assembly OBXI01 (sample SAMEA2580142, study PRJEB22360) | human gut metagenome | biome: human gut; feature: human-associated habitat; material: faeces | place: Denmark | collected 2008/2010 | reverse complement strand
CCCTTGGGAGAGGTGTCACCGAAGGTGACGGAGAGGGCAAGGACGCTGACGGAGATGTCTGAACACAGCGATAACATCGCTCTGATAAAGGCTTTTGACTATCGCTGTATTCCGTCTCTTTTGTCACACGCTTGCCCTCTCAGGCGCTCCGCGCCAGCTCTCCCAAAGGGAGAGCCTTTAACAGAAGGAGTTCACAGTATGAAATCAGAACGCAGCTATCCTATTTATAAAGTAAACAAAAAAGCCGAGGCCAGCCTCGTGGGCGGGCATCCGTGGGTGTACGAGAACGACATCCTCGAGTTCCCGGAGACAGAGCCCGAGAACGGCACCCTCGCCGACGTGGTGAGCCCGAAGGGCGCTTACCTCGGCACCGGCTTCGTCTCTCTCAAAAGCAAGATCCGCGTCCGCCTCATCTCCCGCAACGCCAACGACACCTTCGACGCCAGCTTCTGGCGCCGCCGCGTCGAGTACGCCTGGGCCTACCGCAAGACCGTCCTCGAGCCTGCCGACCTGTCGGCCTGCCGGGTCATCTTCGGCGAGGCCGACCAGTTCCCCGGCCTGACCGTGGACCGCTTCAACAACATCCTCGTCACCCAGACCCTCAGCGTCGGCATGGAAAAGCTGAAGCCTGTCCTCTTCCCCCTTCTCGCCGAAGTGCTGCGGGCCGACGGCCAGACCATCGACGGCATCTACGAGCGGAACGACGAGGCCCTGCGTGCCAAAGAGGGCCTCGAGCAGAGCAAGGGCTGGTTCGAGCTACCGGGTGAAAGCCACCCCGCCTCCACCCAGACCGAGATCTGTGAGAACGGCGTCTACTACCACGTCGATTTCGAGAACGGCCAGAAGACCGGCTTCTTCCTCGACCAGAAGTACAACCGCCGGGCGGTCGCCCGCCTCGCCGCCGGCCACACCGTGCTGGACTGCTTCACCCACACCGGCAGCTTTGCCCTCAACGCAGCCAGCGGCGGCGCAGCCCGGGTCACGGCAGCGGACATCAGCGCCGACGCCATCGCCATGGCCCAGCGGAACGCGGAGCGCAACGGCCTGACCAACATGGACTTCCTCTGCGAGGATACCTTCGAGCTTCTGCCCCGCCTCGAAAAAGAAGGCCATCCCTACGATTTCATCATCCTTGACCCGCCGGCCTTCACCAAAGCCCGCCGCACGGTGGAAAACGCCATGCGGGGCTACAAGGAGATCAACTACCGGGCCATGAAGCTCCTGCCCCGGGGCGGCTACCTCGCCACGGCAAGCTGCTCTCATTTTGCCACCGAGGAGCTGTTCATCAGGATGCTGTGCTCCGCCGCAAAGGACGCTCACCGCCAGCTGCGCCAAATCGAAGTGCGCCAGCAGGCCCCCGACCACCCCATCCTCTGGGGCGTGCCGGAGACGAACTATCTGAAGTTTTTCCTGTTTCAGGTCATCTGAAGCCTCTCCCTTTGGGAGAGGTGGCATTGCGAAGCAATGACGGAGAGGGCAAGCCCGGTACGATAGAGTCTCCGCACAGCGATGAGCAGACCCTTTGTCAGAGTGATGTTATCGATACGTCCGTATTTCTCTGTCAGCGTCCTTGCCCTCTCAGTCACCTCCGGTGACAGCTCCCCCAAAGGGGGAGCCTTTGCCCGCAATAGTCATACCATCCGCGCAATGCTCCAAAAAATCGGGAGTCAGTTTGTGCAGAATCGTCAAATCTGTCTATTGCGTTTTTCGCCCCGTTCGGCTATAATCATCGCATAGACAGCAACGACGCTGTGAGTCACCTCCTGACTCGCAGCGTCGTTTCGTTTAACCCGATATTTCGCGGGAGAGCCCGCCTCTTTCCGCGTAAAAATCCGCGACCAGCTGAAGTATTTCAATTCAAGTAAGGAGTAGGATTTATGGCAGCAAATGTTATGGAGATCTACGGCAGCAAGGTGTTCAACGAGCACGTCATGAAGGAGCGCCTCCCCAGCGCTACCTACAAGAGCCTCGAGAAGACCCTGCACAAGGGCGCACCTCTGGACATCGAGGTGGCAAACGTCGTGGCCAGCGTCATGAAGCGCTGGGCCATGGAGCTGGGTGCCACCCACTACACCCACTGGTTCCAGCCGCTGACCGGCATTACCAGCGAGAAGCATGACGGCTTCGTCTCCCCCGTGGGCGACGGCACCGCCATCATGGAGTTCAACGGCAAGGAGCTGGTGCGCGGCGAGCCCGACGCCTCTTCCTTCCCCTCCGGCGGCCTGCGCGCCACCTGTGAGGCCCGCGGCTACACCGCATGGGACCCCACCAGCTTCGCTTTCGTGAAGGACGACGTTCTCTGCATCCCCACTGCATTCGTCAGCTACACCGGCGAGGCGCTGGACAAGAAGACTCCCCTGCTGCGCTCCATGAACGCGCTGTCCAATCAGGCCATCCGCGTCCTGAAGCTCTTCGGCAAGGACGTGGATTACGTCTCCACCACCGTCGGCCCCGAGCAGGAGTACTTCCTTATTAAGAAGGAGGACTACGAGGCCCGTCAGGACCTCATCCTCACCGGCCGCACCCTCTTCGGCGCACCGTCCGCCAAGGGTCAGGAGCTGGAAGAGCACTACTTCGGCGTCATCCGCCCCGAGGTCTCCGCTTTCATGAAGGAGCTGGACGAAGAGCTGTGGAAGCTGGGCGTCCCCGCCAAGACCAAGCACAATGAGGTAGCTCCCTGCCAGCATGAGCTGGCCCCCATCTTCGACACCACCAACGTCGCCATCGACCACAACCTGCTGACGATGGAGATGATGAAGAAGCTGGCCCCCAAGTACGGTCTAGTCTGCCTGCAGCACGAGAAGCCTTTCGAGGGCGTCAACGGCAGCGGCAAGCACAACAACTGGTCCATGTCCACCACCCACGAGAACCTGCTGGACCCGGGCGACACCCCCATGGAGAACCTGCAGTTCCTGGTCTTCCTCGCCGCCGTCATCAAGGCTGTCGATGAGTACGCCGACCTGCTCCGCACCTCCGTCGCCACCCCCGGCAACGACCACCGTCTGGGCGCCAACGAGGCACCTCCGGCCATCATCTCCATCTTCGTGGGCGAAGAGCTGGAAGCCGTCATCGACGCCATCGCTTCCGATTCTCCCTACGCCGGCCCCGTCAAGATGAAGATGGACCTCGGCGTCGATGTCCTGCCCAAGTTCAGCAAGGACACCACCGACCGCAACCGTACTTCTCCCTTTGCCTTCACCGGCAACAAGTTCGAGTTCCGTATGCCCGGCTCCGCCGAGAACCTGAGCGACTGCAACACCATCCTGAACACCGCCGTCGCCAAGGAGCTGAAGGGCTACGCTGACGAGCTGGAGAAGGCCGACGACTTTACCAGCGCCGCCATCGCCCTCGTCAAGCGCACCGTCCGCGACCACCGCCGCGTCATCTTCAACGGCAACGGCTACACTGCCGAGTGGGAAGAGGAAGCAGCAAAGCGTGGCCTGCCCAACAAGAAGAACACCCCCGCCGCTCTGCCCGCCCTCATCGAGCCGAAGAACATCGCCCTGATGGAGGACTTCGGCGTCCTGACCAAGGTCGAGATGGAGAGCCGCTACGAAGTTGAGATGGAGCACTACTCCAAGATCATCAACATCGAGGCCCTGACCATGCTGGAGATGGCCCGCAAGCAGCTGCTGCCCGCCGTCAACGCCTACATGAGTGAGGTCGCCAACACCGCCGCCTCCAAGCTGGCCGTCAGCGAGAACCTGAGCGTCCGCAGCGAGACGAAGGCACTGACCCGCCTGTCCGCCGACGCCGACGCCATGAGCGACGCTGTGGACGAGCTGCAGGCCGCCGTCGATGCCGCAAAGGCCCTCTCCGACGAGAGCGCAAAGGCCGTCGCCTTCCACGACGACGTTCTGCCCAAGATGGACGCTCTCCGCGCCGCCGCCGACGACGCCGAGACCATCTGCGGCGAGGACTACTGGCCTCTGCCCAGCTACAGCAAGATGCTCTACTACGTCTGATCTTCACATACCAGCGTAGAATAAAGCACCGCCGGCTGAGGCGCTTATCTGAGCCATTCTCCTTTTCCTATTTCTTACACCAGCCTGAAGACCTGCCTCTGTACAGAGGCAGGCCTTTAGGCGTTTTTTAAGAAGACATACTTTTCAGAGGACACACACCTATGAGTTATACGACACAGCAGGACATCCTCGATTTCGTCGAGGACAACAACGTAAAATTTGTCCGCTTCGCGTTCTGTGACATCTTCGGCTTCCAGAAGAACATCGCCGTGCTGGCAAGCGACCTTCCCAAGGCGCTGGAAGAAGGCGTCTGCTTCGACGGCAGCGCCATCGCGGGCTTCATGCACGTGGAGGAGAGCGACCTGCTCCTCCGGCCCGACCTGTCCACCATGACCATCCTGCCCTGGCGCACGGCTGAGGGCCGGGTGATGCAGTTCTTCTGCGACGTGGAAAAGCCGGACAACACCCCCTTCGGCGGCAACTGCCGCGGCTTCCTGCGGGACATCAACCGCCGGTTCAAGCAGCTGGGCCTGCGCTGCAACGTCGGCACCGAGTGCGAGTTCTATCTCTTCGAGAACGACGACCGGGGCCGTCCCACCCGCATCCCCATCGACGCAGGCGGCTATTTCGACGTAGCGCCGCTGGACGCCGGCGAGAACATCCGCCGGGACATCTGCCTGACCATGGAGCAGATGGGCCTCGCCCCCCAGCACAGCCACCACGAGAACGGCCACGGCCAGAATGAGATCGATTTCCACTACGCCGGCCCCCTCAAGACCGCCGACAACATCTTCCTGTTCAAGCAGATCGTCCGGGCCGTGGCGGCCAGCAACGGCTTCCACTCCAGCTTCCTGCCGAAGCCCCTGCCCGACCAGGCCGGCAGCGGCCTCCACATCAACCTCTCGCTGACCATGGACGGCAAGAACCTCTTTGAGGGCGACATCGCCCCCGACAGCATCCCCGGCAGCTTCATGGCGGGCATCCTCCGCCACAGCCGGGAGCTGACGGCCTTCACGAATCCCCTGCCCAACAGCTACCTCCGCTTCGGCTGCGACGAGGCTCCCCGCTACGTGAGCTGGAGCCGCCAGAACCGCAGCCAGCTGGTCCGCATCCCGCAGGTGAAGGGCGACAACTGCCGGATGGAGCTGCGCAGCCCCGACCCCGCCTGCAACCCCTACCTCGCCATCGGCCTCGTGCTGGCAGCAGGCCTCGACGGCATCGAGCACCGGATGGAGCTGTCTGCCCCTGTCAACCGCAACCTCTTCATCCCGGACGAAGCCGCCGGTCTCGACCTCGAGACCCTGCCCGCCTCGCTGGAAGAGGCCGTCGAAGTGGCCAAGAACAGCGAGTTCCTTCACAAATTCCTGCCCGACGAGCTGAGCCGCCGCTACTATGCCGAGGCTCTGCGCCGCTGCGAGGCGCTCAAGAACGCCTCCGACCCCGCCGAATATGAGCGCGTCCACTACTTCAATGCCATCTGATGCAGAATGACATAGGAAAGGAGTGAGCCGAATGGGACGTGCCCTGATCGTAAGCGCGGGCGCAAGCTCCAACGAATATATCTCCGCACGCCTGACGGAGCTGGGCTATGCGCGGCCCATCATCGTACCAAGTGCGGCGGAGGCGCGGCGGAGGATGCTGGAATCCGACTTTGAGCTCATCGTGGTCAACTCTCCGCTGCCGGATGAGTTCGGCCACGAGCTGTGCGCCGACGCCGTGGAGAAAACGGATGCCGGTGTGATATTTCTGGCCAAGGCCGCAGCCGCCGAGCAGCTTCTGACCCCGCTGAGCGAAGAAGGCGTTCTGCTGGTCACAAAGCCCTTCTCCAACACCTTCTTTTTGCAGGCCATCCACATGGCCGCCGCCAGCAACCACCGCCTCCTGCTTTTGCGGCAGGAGAATCAGCGGATGCAGGAAAAGCTGGCGCAGGTGCGGCTGGTGAGCCGCGCCAAGTGCTGCCTCATCGAGCTGGGCCGCATGACCGAGGCCGAGGCGCACCGCTACATCGAGAAAAAAGCGATGGACACCCGGCGCGACCGCGCCGAGGTCGCGCAGGAGATACTGGACTCCTACGACCCCGCGCAATAATCCGTATTGCGCCCCCACTGAGGGAAAGTATCTGCTTATCGTGCTATTCACGGCAAAGAATATCTGTAAATTAGAGGAGAACCATTATGGCAAAGTTTATTTTCGTGACCGGCGGCGTCGTCTCCGGTCTGGGCAAAGGCATCACCGCCGCCTCTCTGGGCCGACTGCTGAAGTGCCGCGGCCTCAAGGTGGCCAGCCAGAAGCTGGACCCCTACGTGAACGTGGACCCGGGTACCATGAGCCCCCTGCAGCACGGCGAGGTCTTCGTCACCGACGACGGCACCGAGACCGACCTGGATCTCGGCCATTACGAGCGCTTCATCGACGAGAACCTGAACAAGTATTCGAACCTCACCACCGGCAAGGTCTACTGGAACGTGCTGAACAAGGAGCGTCAGGGCGCTTACCTCGGCCAGACCGTCCAGATCATCCCCCACATCACCAACGAGATCAAGAGCTATATCTACAATCTGGCCTCTTCCACCGAGGCCGATGTGGTCATTACCGAGATCGGCGGCACCACCGGCGACATCGAGAGCCAGCCCTTCCTCGAGGCCATCCGTCAGGTGGGCCTCGAGCAGGGCAAGGAGAACTGCTGCTTCATCCATGTGGTGCTGGTGCCTTACATCTCCGGCTCCGATGAGTACAAGTCCAAGCCCGCACAGCACTCCGTCAAGGAGCTGCAGGGCATGGGCGTCAGCCCCGACATCATCATCCTCCGCGCCGACGGCAGCGTGGGCAGCGACATCCGCCGGAAGATCAGCACCTTCTGCAACGTCAAGCCGGAGTGCGTCATCGAGAACCTGACCATGCCCAGCCTCTACCAGTGTCCGCTGATGCTCCACACCGGCGGCCTCGACGACGTGGTGGTCAAGCAGCTGCATCTGGACGTTCCCCCCGCCGACCTCACCGAGTGGAAAGAGATGCTGGCCCGGATCGCCACCCGCAGCAAGACCTGCACCATCGCCCTCGTGGGCAAGTACGTCAAGCTGCATGACGCCTATCTGTCCGTCATGGAAAGCCTCTACCACGCCGGCTTCGAGAACGACAGTCAGGTGGAGATCAAGTGGGTCGAGAGCGAGGACCTGCCCGACCAGGCAGCCTGCAGGGAAGCCTTTGCGGACGTGGACGGCATCATCATCCCCGGCGGCTTCGGCGACCGCGGCATCGAAGGCATGATACAGGCCGCACAGTACGCCCGCGAGAACGATGTCCCCTACTTCGGCATCTGCCTCGGCATGCAGATCATGGTCATGGAGTTCGCCCGCCACGTTCTGGGCTACGCCGACGCCAACTCCAGCGAGTTCACCCCCGAGGGTCATCACAACGTCATCGACCTGATGGCCGACCAGCAGGGCAGCATCCCCAAGGGCGGCACCATGCGTCTGGGCAAGTACCCCTGCACCGTCCTGCCCGGCACCAAGATGGCCGAATGCTACGGCCAGAGCGAGATCTGGGAGCGCCACCGCCACCGCTACGAGTTCAACAACGACTACCGTCAGGAGATGCAGGACGCCGGTCTGGTCATCTCCGGCACCAGCCCCGATGGCCGCCTTGTGGAGACCGTGGAGCTGCCGGGCCGTGACTTCCACCTCGGCGCACAGTTCCACCCCGAGTTCAAGAGCCGTCCCAACCGCGCACATCCCCTGTTCAAGGGCTTCATCGCAGCGGCGCTGAAGTTCAAGAAGGGCAAGATGGGGCGCTGAGAGGTTGTACGAAGGTAAACCTGACCCTAAACCCAAAAGCACCCGCTTTCCACATCACTGTGGAGAGCGGGTGCTCTTTTTGCTATGATATTATGTAGACTATGCAGCCTTGCTTACTTGCTGGCCTTCGTGGTCTTCTTACGGGCAGCGGTCTTGCGGGCAGGCTTTGCGGCAGGAGCGGCCTCGGCGGGCTTTTCCTCGGCCTTGGCGGGTGCGGCTTCGGCCTTTGCCCCAGCGGACTTCGCAGCAGTCTTGGCGGCGGTCTTCTTTGCCGCAGGCTTTCTGGTGGTCTTCTTCACAGCAGGTGCAGCCTTTTCCTCAACCGGCTTTTCCTCGGCGGGAGCAGCGGCCTCGGCCTTGACCTCAGCGGGCTTTTCCTCCGCCTTGGGGGCGTGCTTTGCGCGGTCCTTCACCTCGGAGATGGTCCACAGCTGGTCCTCGCCGGCAGTCTCCTGCCAGATCTGGAGCACAGCGCCGTCCGCAGTACCCATGCCCACGGTGTCGATGCACTTGCCGGCAGCCCACATGGAGCGCAGGCGGACGGTGCCGGCCGGGGTGGGCTCCATCTTCCACATCTGGGAAGTGCCGCCCACGTCCTCCCACAGGTGGAGCCAGGTGCCGTTGGCAGTGCCGGTCATCATCAGGTCGATGAGCTTGCCGGAGGCGCGGTTGCGGATGCGGTAAACGCCGTCGCCCTCGCGGACGAAAGCCCACTCCTGCTCGGGCTTGCGCTCGTACCTGCCCAGACGGATGTTGCCGCCGTCCTTGACGCTCTCCACAGCCTGAATAACGCTGCCGGTCTTGGCGGCGATGGTGTAGAAGCGGTCTGCTTCAATGATGGTCTGTGCCACAGATTTCATAAGATTTCCCTCCTTATCCCGGGGCAGGATCTCCCCGGAACTCTTCTCTGCGCTGTTTTTTGTCCTCGCGCTTTTGTTTCTTTCCATAAATTATACCACTCGACGTGATTTTTTACAAGCAATTCGACCTTTCTTTGGCAAATTTGCCAAAAGGCATTCCATTTTCTCCTGCTTTTGCACTCAATACCCTAACTTTTTGCAGCGGAACCGACCGCCGCTGGTGCAGTGCCGCCATCTCGACATTTCCCTCGATCTGCGCTATACTTTATTGTATATCTGCATTTTACCCGTTCTTTGCGCAAAGAGCGGTATTTTCTTTGATTTCCGAAAGTGAGGTATCTCTTCATGCCGTCTTCCCCCCGCACCGCATCCGACGCCGCCGAGCTGGAGCGCAGCAGGCTCCAGTTCGAGAAAATGACCCAGACCCCCGTGCCGAAGCTCATTCTCGGCCTCGCGGCTCCCACCATCCTGAGTATGCTCATCACCAGCATCTACAATCTGGCCGATACCTTCTTTGTGGGCCAGCTGTCCACCAGCGCGTCGGGCGCGGTGGGCGTCGTGTCGAGCCTGATGGCCATCATTCAGGCCCTCGGCTTCATGCTGGGCCACGGCGCGGGCGGCATCATCAGCCGCAGCCTCGGCAGTCAGGACACCCACGCGGCCACAAAGTTCGCCTCCACCAGCTTCTTCACGGCGCTGACCTTCGGCGCAGTGCTGGCCGTTCTCGGTCTCGCTGCCCTGCCCGACTTCATGATGCTGCTGGGCAGCACCGACACCATCCTGCCCCACGCCTGCGCCTACGCGCGGCCCATCCTCATCGCGGCCCCGCTCATGATGTCGAGCCTCGTGATGAACAACATCCTTCGCTACGAGGGCAAGGCCAGCTTCGCCATGATCGGCCTCGTCACCGGCGGTGTGCTCAACATCGTGCTGGACCCCGTCTTCATCTTCGGCCTCGGCATGGGGACCGGCGGCGCAGGCACGGCCACCGCCCTGAGCCAGAGCATCAGCTTCTGCATCCTGCTTTCCATGTTCCTGCGGGGCAAGACCGTCAGCCGATTCCGCATCACCCAGATCACCCGCAGCGCCCGGGACTTCGGGCAGATCTTCTTCAACGGTGCGCCCAGCTTCGGCCGTCAGGGCCTGAACAGCATCGGCAGCATGCTGCTGAACGTCGCCGCCCGCAGCTACGGCGACGCTGCCGTGGCCGGCATGAGCATCGTGTCCCGCATTTTCCAGTTCGTGCTGTCGGTGGCGATCGGCGTCGGACAGGGCCTGCAGCCTGTGGCGGCCTTCAACTACGGCGCCCGCCGCTTTGCCCGGGTGCGGAAAGCGGCCATCTTCACCATCTCGACGGCTTTCGTCTTTATGGCAGTGCTCAACTCCCTCTGCTGGTTCAACGCCGAGCCCCTCATCCGCCTCTTCCGCGATGACCCCAAGGTCACCGCCGTGGCCCTGCCCGCCCTGCGGTATCAGTGCATCGCCATGTTCTTGCAGCCCGTCATCATCGTGACGAATATGATGTTCCAGTCCATCGGCAAGTCGGGCCGGGCCACCTTCCTCGCCTGCTGCCGTCAGGGCGTCTGCTTCATCCCGCTCATCCTCACCCTGCCCCACATCTGGGGTCTGAGCGGCATCGAGCTGTGCCAGCCCATCGCCGATGGCCTCACCTTCTGCATCTCGGTGCCTTTCCTGCTGCCCTTCCTGAAGGAATTGAAGGAACAGGGGGACGAAGAATAAGCTTGTCATAAAACTGTAACCAGACCCGGACACATTTCTGCAATGAAATGTCCGGGTCTTTCGTATATACTATAGATGGGAAAGTCAAATTCTGGGAGACTGTGAGGTGTTTCTATGAAGACCACTCTGCTTCGACTCAGCCGCCGCGCCGCCTGCCTCGTGCTGGCGGGCGGGCTGCTGACGAGCTGTTCGCTGCTGCCTGCGGCGTCGCCCCGGCACGAGGGGACGGCGTCCTCGCAGGCTCCGCAGTATTACAGCGACGCATGGCTCAGCGACGACTCGCTCCACTACGTCTACTCTTACGCCGGGAGCGGCGGCGGCACCATCCTCCGGGGCGGCAGGGTGCTCTACAAAGCCAGCAGCTCCGACAGCATCCAGCTGCTGAAGGACACCCTCACCGGCGAGACGGGCCACTACCTCGTGGCCCACTCCATCCTTGGCACGGAGAAGCGCACTTCCACCCTTTACGACGCCGACGGCAATCCGGTCATGACCTTTCCCTACGCCGTGAACGCCACCCTCTCGGGCGGGCTGCTCATCCTGCGGGACGACGCTGACGTCTGGGCTTCCGAGAACAGCACCACCGGCGGCACTCGGGTGTATGACCTCGCCACAGGCGCCCAGCTTCCCGTACCCGAAACAGCGCTCGACTGTCTCGTGGTGGACGAGGGTGGCCAGCGCCTCGTCTTCAACTGCTACGACCTGCCCGAGGGCCTTACTTACGCCTACGACGACCCCGACCAGAAGCTCCACCAGTATGTCCTCATCACCGACCGGGAGGGCAATGTGCTGATGCGGGAGGACGGCTGCACGGCCAACACCCTCGCATCGTACCGCGGCGGCTTTGCCGACTGGCTCGATTTGAGCTGGTTCCGCGGCTCAGACTGGGGCATCACCCGCGAAGCCCTCTACAACGTCACCACCGGCGAACTGCTCACCGGCGAAGAGGACAGCGCCGTCTCGGCCTGCGGCGTGGGCGTTGCCTGCCTCCAGAGCCGTCAGGACAGCCGCTCCGTCCTCTACGATTTGAACGGCGGCGAGGCCGTGGAGCTGGGCCGCTTCGACCGGGGCGTGAACACTTACACCCCCGGCTGCGTCACCCTCTCCGGCAGCGATGACCCGGACAGCCCCTACACCCTCATCGACCTCGCCAGCGGTGAGAGCATCGGCGTCCAGCGGTACGATACCGACTACCGCTTCGGCAACGTCGCTGTGCTGACGACGGACAACATCCTCAAGGTCTACGACGGCACCACCGGCGCGCTGCTGACCGACGTGGAGGCAGCGCCCGTAGAAGAAGCAGAGTACATCAGCGTGACGGCCCTGCCCGACGGCTACGCCCTGCTGCAGTACGACGACGAAAACTACAACACCATCGCCATCCAGACCTACGGCGGCGAGGGGCTGCTCTGGTCGTCCGCCGGTGAGGCCCAGCAGTACACCTACGCTTCCTACCTCACCAGCACCGCCAGCGGCCCCCTGCTCACAGCCCGCCGGGACAGCCGTGACGGCAGCAGCCTCTACGATGTGCTGGACATGGAGGGCAATCTGCTTCTCCGCCGCCTCGGCAGCTGCTACAGCCCGGACGACCTGCCCGACGACTGCTTTATCGCGCGGCAGGGCTTCGACTACGGCCTGATGGACTCCACCGGCCAGTGGCTCTACCGCGAAAGCATCTTCTCCTCCCCCAGCGACGACGCTGGCGGGGGCTACCTGTACTGACACGGAGGTTTTTGATATGAAAGAGATGATCTCCCGCCGCAGCTTCCTGCGGGTGATGGGCCTCGGCTTCGGGGCGGCGATGCTCACCGCCTGCAAGACCGGCACTACGGACTCCCCCGCCGACTCTCCGGCGGCGTCCGTCCCCGATGCGGAGACGCCCGTCCCCTTCCTGACCGAGGACGAGTTCCCCCGCCTCGACGGCTCCACGGCCTGCATCCCCCTGATGGCCCAGATGAAGGCCGATGTCACCGGCATGGACCTTCTCGAGGCCCAGACCGGCATCACCGTCAGCACCACGGCCTATGCGTGGGAGAGCTTCGGCCTCTGGTCCCGCAGCGACAGCGAGGGCTACGGCGCACAGCTGCTCATCGTCTACGAGGCCCCCGAGTACGTCAAGGAAGAGCTGGCCGAGGCCGGCGCAAAGCTCGAGCAGAAAGCCATCGGCCGGGACGCGCTGGTGTTCATCGTCAACGAAGAGAATCCCGTCCGGAGCCTGACCCAGCAGCAGCTGCGGGATATTTATGCGGGCCGCATCACCAGCTGGAAGGACGTGGGCGGCGCGGACTCCCCCATCGTGGCGTTCCAGCGGGGCGTGGACTCGGGCAGTCAGACCCTCTTCAAAAAGCTGCTCATCGACAAGGGCGACGGCCAGCTGATGGCCGCGCCCACCGAGCTTGCCCCCGCCGACATGGGCGGCCTCGTGGACAGCATCGCCGAGTACAACAACTCCGCCAACGCCATCGGCTTTTCGGTCTACTACTACATCGACCAGATGTACTCGAAGCCCGGCCTCCGCCTGCTGGCCGTGGACGGCGTGACCCCCGGCAATGACACCATCGCCGATGAGAGCTACCCGCTCTGCAACGAGTTCTACGCAGTCGTCCACGCGGACGCTGCCCCCGACAGCCCCCAGCGGAAGGTCTACGACTGGCTGGATACCAACGAGGGCCGCAGGTGCATCGAGAAGGCGGGGTATGTAGCCCTCTCAGTCACGCCGCAGGCGTGACAGCTCCCCCAAAGGGGGAGCCATTGGCAGGCCGGACAGCTCTAAGCTGACTGCGGAAAGCTTAATATAACGCAAAAAAGAGTGCCCTGCTACAGAGATTAGCAGCAGCTTGACAAGGATATTGTTCCGAAGCTGCTGCCCTCTGTAGCAGGGCACTGCTGTTTTCAAGATAAAGAAACTTCACTCATTCAGAGTGAGCCTACCCGGCTCGCCAGTGCCTCTCCCTCTGGGAGCAACGGCGACGACCGCCGCCAGTGGCGGGAACAGGGAGGAGCTGTTGGG
>OBXI01001447.1_pt1 | contig 13390 bp, 10 predicted proteins | sample 1538161 | NCBI WGS metagenome assembly OBXI01 (sample SAMEA2580142, study PRJEB22360) | human gut metagenome | biome: human gut; feature: human-associated habitat; material: faeces | place: Denmark | collected 2008/2010 | reverse complement strand
CAGAGAAGATATTGTAGATATTGTTGTGAGATACATACTTGAAAATGAAGAAGAAAAAATCAACGAATTGTCATCATATCTTGTTAAAAAGATTGATGAATAATCCTTAGTAGTAAGCAATTCTCTTTTACTACTAAATTTACTACTAACAGGTAGTAATAATTTGCTAAACTCTGCTCTGATTTGCCACTATATTCCGTCATTTCAGAGTAAGACATAAAACACCCGAAAACCCTCGCAAAACAGGGAATTTCCGGGCAAATTAAGGAGAAACGCAACAATGATAAAAGTATTATTCATCTGCCACGGCAACATCTGTCGTTCCCCCATGGCGGAATTCGTAATGAAAAATTTGTTATCCGATGCCAGACTCACCGCCCGCTTCCAGATCGTCTCCGCGGCCACCAGCACGGAGGAAATCTGGAACGGCATCGGGAATCCGGTGTATCCGCCGGCAAAGGCGGAGCTGGCGAGGCATGGGATCTCCTGTGAGGGGAAGCGGGCCCGGCAGGTGACGAGAGCGGATTATGCGGAATATGATTATTTGATTGGTATGGATGGTGCGAATATCCGCAACATGCTGCGGATATTCGGGGGAGACCCGGAGGGGAAAGTAGCGAAGCTGCTTTCCTACGCGGGATCGGAACGGGATATCTCGGATCCATGGTACACGGGAGATTTTGGGACAACCTACGATGACGTTCTGGAAGGCTGTACCGCATTCCTTGAATATTTACAACAAAACAGCAAAATCGACACATGATCTGACACTGTCAACACTGCATACATGACATGGATGTCATGCCTGAAAAATTCACAGAATCACCACATTTTTCTCACAATTCCTTCGCAGATGACCTTTATCATAAGAGACAGATAAGGGGAAGTAAATATTCACAAGTTTTTTAAGGAATGAATGGAACAGGAGGAATGAGAATATGAGAAGATGGAATTTACCCCAGGTGAATACAAAAGTAATGTGTGCAGTGTTGACAGCTGCTATGGTGATGACGGGATTTACGGCATGCGGAGGAACAACATCTGCGGGTACGGAGAGCGTAGCAAGTGAATCAGCAGAACAGAAGGAGACGATCGCACCGGAGAGTACGACGGAGAGCACGGAGAGCGGTGAAGAGAAGGTGGAATCTTATCTCGGCCAGATCACTGCCATTGATGGCAATGTGATCTCCATCGCACTGGCAGAGAAGCCGGAAGCACCCAATGGTGAAGCTCCTACCGGTGAGGCACCCAGCGGAGAAAATCCCGTCATCCAGGCTCCTGACGGCAACGGTGGCGCTCCCAATGGTGAAGCCCCTACCGGCGAAGCTCCAACCGGAGAAAAGCCGGATGGCCAGGCCCCTGATGGTAACGGTGGCGCACCCAACGGAGAAGCACCGAACGGTCAGAAACCTGAGAAAGACATGCTGGATGAGATGACCTTAACTCTCAGCGGAGATACTATGACTATCACAGTCAATGACGATACGATCATTACGATTGACGGAGAAGATGCCACTCTGGACGAACTTCAGGTAGGTGATACCGTATCCTTTTTCCTGGATGGTGAGACAGTGACTTCATTGAGCGTAGGTATGCCGGAGTCGACACAGCCTATGCAGGCCCCGGAGCAAAATTAAGCTGACGTAAGAGCATGGCACCGAGAATCTCTGCCATTTCTTCCGGGGACTGGGGATCGGATTCTTTCAGCCAGGTCTCTACGACACCGACACAGCCGGTGATAATGAAGGAGCAGAGATATTCATAATTAGCATCGGATTGCGCACTTTCCAGAACCTGGAGAGTGCGTTTTTCAATCTGATCTTTCAGACGATTGACGAAAGCCAGATCCCCATGAGGGCCGATCATGACCTTGGCCAGATCCCTGTTTCGGTCCAGAAAACGGAAGAATTCCAACAACGGCCCCTGAGAGGCCAGAGAATTGGTAATGACCGGTTTCTGCTCCATGATTTCATTAAATTCCAGGAACATTTCATCCTCGATTTTATGGAGCATATCGTAGATATCATCATAATGCAGATAAAAGGTTCCGCGGTTGATATCCACCAGTTCGGTCAGCTCCTTGACGGAGATATCCTGAATATCATGGGTTTCTAACATTTTTCCCAGCCCCTGTAATAAGAGAGCTCTTGTCTTGCGCACACGGCGATCCATTTTTTCCATAAGACAATCCACCAGCCTTTCCGGGAAAAGAAGAAATCATTTCCTATATGTAATACAAATCTGAATTTTTTCTAAAATAATAGACGAACATCACGAAAATGTCTAAAAATAAACAATCACAAAAAATCTGTAGCTTGCTTTTTCTTCCCCATTATTATATTTTGCATGTGGCAGAAAATCAACACAAGTTCATTAAATGACATTAATACAATTTCTTATCTTTGTAGTAAGTCTTTACAGATGTTCAAAAACATTTTAAACTAGAGGTGTATAAAATCAAATACATAAACAAGGGTACAAAGAGAGAAAAAGCAGGAGGGAACTATGGCAGACAACGCAGAAAAAGACAAAAAAGATAATTCCTTTATGATGAAACTTGCCACGCTCATTGTAGACAAACGAAAAGGATTTTATCTGATCTTTATTGTTTTATGCATATTTTGCGTATTATCCATGAACAGAGTCAAGGTTAATAACGATCTGACCACTTATTTGCCGGACACAACAGAGACCAGAAGGGGACTGGATCTGATGGATTCGGAATTTACCACGTATGGCTCCGCCCGGATCCTGATCTGTAACGTGACGTTTGACGAGGCACAGAAACTGGCAGATCAGGTGGAGGAGATGGACGGTGTCAGCATGTTGGATTTCGATGACACCGAGGATCATTATCATGACATGGAGGCTTTATTGTCTGTCACTTTTGATGAGGAAGCAGACACGGAAGCTACACAGCAGCATCTGGATGAGGTATTGGATGCATTGTCCGATTATGATGTTTACTATTCTTCCGATATCGGTCAGGAAGAGCGTGACGCGGATGACTTGAATAATGATATGATCGTCATTCTGTTGTTGGCAGCAGTGGTTATCGTAGCCGTATTGTTATTTACCTCTACGACTTATGCGGAAATCCCGGTTTATCTGACTACATTTATTGTGGCAGCTATTTTGAACAAAGGTACGAACTACTGGTTCGGAACCATCAGTTTTGTAACGAACTCTATTGCGGTGGTACTGCAGTTAGGTCTGGCGGTAGACTATGCCATCATTCTGGCCCACCGTTTTATGGAAGAACATGAGGACAAGGATGCCAGAGAGGCCGTGATCGTGGCCCTGAGTAAGGCAATCCCGGAGATTTCTTCCAGTTCCCTGACCACTATCTCCGGTATGGTAGCCATGATGTTCATGCAGTTTAGAATTGGTTATGATATGGGTATCATTCTGGCAAAATCCATTATTTTCAGTATGGTGGCCGTATTCTTCCTGATGCCCGGACTGCTTTTGACCTTTTCCAAGGCCATTGACAATACTCACCACAAGAGCTTCGTGCCGAAGATCACGGCGGTCGGTAAATTCTGTGTGGCTACCCGCTACATTATACCGCCTATTCTGATCGTAGGTGTTATTATAGCATTTTTCCTGTCCAATAAGGCAAACTACGTGTACGATACCAACACTCTGGAATCCAGTACTATGAGTGATAATAAATTTTCCGTCAGCATGGTAAATAAGGAATTCGGCATGGTGAACCAGCTGGCAGTCATTGTGCCCAACGGTGATTATGAAAAAGAGGCACAGACACTGAAAGCTCTGGAAAAGCTGGATGTGGTGAAATCCTGTCAGGGACTTGGCAATATCGAGGCCATGGACGGCTATATGCTGACGGATAAGCTGAATCCCAGACAGTTTGCGGAACTGATCGATCTGGATATTGAAGTGGCGGATATGTTGTATTCGGCATATGCACTGGATCAGAGTGATTATGGTGCGCTGGTCAGTGGCGTCAGTGAATACGAAGTTCCGTTTATTGATATGTTCCTGTTCATTTATGATCAGAAAGAAAGCGGCAACATCACACTGGACGATGATCTGGAAGAAACTCTGACGGATGCTTATTCCCAGATCTGTATTGCGAAAGATCAGCTGCTGGGCGAAGACAATTCCCGATTTGTTCTGGAATTGAATGTTCCTTATGAGGGAGAAGAGACCACAGCAGCACTGGATCAGATCCGTAATACCGTGGCAAAGTTCTATAATATAGATGACATTCTGCTGGTCGGTAACGCCACCAGTAATAAGGATCTGGGCGATTCCTTCGCAACGGATAATACGATCATCACGGTGCTGACAGCATTGTTTGTTATGATCATCCTGCTGTTTACCTTCCAGTCCGCCGGTCTGCCGGTACTGTTGGTTGTAACGATTCAGGGTAGTATCTGGATGAACTTCTCATTGCCGTATCTGTTGAATGAAAATGTATATTTCCTGGGATATCTGGTAGTATCTGCGATCCAGATGGGTGCAACGATCGACTACGCTATCGTTATCACCAGCCGTTACATGGATCTGAAGACCTATATGCCGATCAAGGAAGCCGCCATCGAAGCACTGAACCAGGCGTTCCCTACCATTGTTACCAGCGGATCCATGCTGGTATCTGCGGGATTTATTATCAGCTATGTATCTTCCAATGCAGCGGTAGCGGCCATCGGACTGGCTCTTGGTCGTGGTACTCTGACATCTATTTTGTTGGTACTGCTGGCATTGCCGCAGACACTGCTGATCGGAGATATCATTATTCAGAAGACAGCATTTACACTGAAACGGGATCTGGCAAAGCCCTTGCCCTCCGCCGGAAGAATCCGTATGAACGGTCACATCAAGGGTTATGTCAATGGTGTGTTGGAGGGTGATTTCATCGGTGTCATTGATGGTGAGATGGGTGCGGTGGTGCGTCCCAAGGATACCGTGACGATGGAGGAGCGGGACGATGCCCCGGAAGAAAGCTATCCCAGACTGGAAGCACAGGAGCTGCCGGAGGATGAGACAGCCGGACAGAAAGCAACCGGAGCAGATACAGAAGCTGCGGATAAGAAAGCTTCGGATAAAGAAAAAACAGCAGAAAGCGAGGGAACAGAAGATGAACAGTAAGAGATTATTATGTTTCCTGCTGGGAGCAGCATTGATCCTGCAGACACCGGCCACCGCCTATGCAGCAGAAACTTTGACCTATGAGCAGTACAGAGGCGGCAGCGGTTATAGCAGCACGATAAAGGAGCAGGATTATGCAGTCATAGAGATCAGCACGGAGGAGGATCTGCGGAAACTGGTGGAGAACTGTGTACTGGACAGTTGGTCCAGAGATAAAAAAGTAGTGTTGCAGAACGACATTGTTCTGAGCATGACAGGTGAACTCAGTATTCCTACGTTTGCAGGAATCTTTGACGGCAGCGGTTTTACTATTTCCAATGTGAAACTGACCGGAGACGGTTCGGCAGTGGGATTGTTCCGCTATGTGCAGGAGGGAGCAAAAGTCCGCAACCTTACGGTCACGGGGGAAGTATCTCCCTCTGGAAGTCAGGATCAGGTCGGCGGTATCGTCGGTGTGAACTATGGCAGCATTGAAAATTGTAAATTTACCGGAAATGTGGTCGGTGATACGGATGTCGGCGGTATTGCCGGAGTCAATGCCGAGAGCGGAGAGATCCGTCGGTGTGAATCCTCCGGAAATGTGATCGGCAATCATTCCGCAGGCGGTATTGTGGGCAACAACCACGGTATTCTGAATAACTGCAGCAACAATGGCAATATCAATACGTACAGCACGGAAGTGACTTATGATCTGGAAGATATCACCATGGACAATCTGGAGCAGATCAACAGTACCTCCAATGTGGCAGCTCATACGGACACCGGCGGTATCGCAGGTATTTCGGATGGTAAGATTTATTATTGCTCCAATTCCGGTGCCATCGGCTACCAGCACGTAGGCTACAATACCGGAGGTATCGTAGGCAGACTGCATCAGGGCTATCTGCAGAACTGCACCAACACCGGATATGTGCAGGGCAGAAAAGATGTGGGCGGTATCGTGGGTCAGATGGAGCCGTTCCTGGAAATCCAGTATCTCAGTGACAAGCTGAAGGAACTGGATACGGAGACAGACAAATTCCTGGATATGTTGGATGCCACCCAGAAAGATGTGAGTAGCTATAGCAAACAGGCATCCAGTATTGCCAAGAGTATCAGTTCGAACCTGAAAGATGCCAACAATGCGGGAAGTTCTCTGACCGGGACCGCTCATGATCTGTGGTATATTTACAATCAAGAGTTGAACGGCGTCAGCAACGATCTGAAAGTCCTGAATGACGATCTGAACAAGCAGGCGGATAATGACAAGAATAACGGCAACAGTCATGACGTTACCATCAGTGGAAATGACATTTGGAATGGTAACTGGGGTGGCGATGGCGATCATGACGTCAGTGGCGGAAACATTACCATCACCGTACCGGACGATACGGAGAGCTATAAATCGGCACTGAAAAAATTCGGAGAGAATGCCACCAAGCATCTGGATAGCATGACGAATGCTTCCACGGATCGCAGTGGCGGTATCAAAGATAATCTGGATACACTGAATGACAGGCTCGACAAGGCTTTTGAACAGTTGGGTCAGTTGGGGGATGTACTGGAAGCCGGGACAGACAGCACCAGTGCCCACATGGATGAGCTGATGGATCAGGCCAGAGTTCTGCGGAATCTGGTCAGCGAAATCCGGGATGATCTCTTCCGGTATGAAGGAATTTCTGTAGAAGATACTTCGGATGAGTCAGCCAGCAAGGAAGAGGTGAACCCCGGAGATCCCGATGCGGAGGATGACACCGCAGAACCGGAAGGAACCGAAGAAGCGCGCTATGATACTTCCAGCTTCCAGAAGGGAAAGGTCACCTTATGTGTGAACCGCGGTACGGTGGAAGCCGATACGAATGTGGGCGGTATCGTTGGACAGGTGGCAACGGAATACGATTTTGACCCTGAGGACGATATCACTTTAACCGGAACGGAGAGTTTCGATGTGGAGCAGACGGTCAAGGCAGTCATCAGAGACAGCCGCAACCTTGGAGACGTGACCGGTAAAAAAGACTATGTCGGCGGTGTGGTCGGTAAAGCAGAATATGGCGCAGTCATTTCCTGTGAGTCTTATGCACCCGTAGAGAGTACCGGAGGCAGCTATGTGGGAGGAATTGCCGGATCTGCCAGCTATGCGATCCGCAGCTGTTACAGCATGGGCAGGATCACCGGTAAAAATAATATCGGAGGTATTGCCGGAGAAGGCTGTGATATTTTCTACAGCTATGCGTACAATGATCTGGATATGTCCGGCGAAGGCCAGGGCAGCATTGCCGGAAAAGTCAGTGATGATGGAACTCTGTATGGCAACTATTATGTGGAAGGCGGAGCCGGTGGCGTAGACGGCATTGGTTATCAGGGCGGTGCTACCCCGTTGTCCTACCAGGAATTCTGCAGCAAAGACGTTCCGGACGCTTTCTCACAGTTTACCATTACCTTCCAGGCGGATGGTGTAGAAGTGGCTTCCTATAAATGCGGTTACGGGGATTATCTGTCGGCAGACCAGATTCCGGAAGTACCGGAGAAGGATGGCTATTACGGTGTATGGCCGGATTATGATTTCAGTGATATTACCGGTAATAAAGTGTTGGAAGCAGAGTATGAGGAATGGACCGCATCCATTGCTTCCGCAGAGAAAAACGATAACAATAAGGCACTGGTTATGGCAGAAGGCAACTTCTATCCCAATGCAGCATTGCATCTGCAGGTAGAGGGAAATACTTATACAGTATCCATGACCAATTCCATGGAAGAGGATGCACCGGACTATACCGGAGAAGCAACCTTGCGTGTCTACTGTGAGGATGCGGATAACACTGTCATAGAGGTAGCACAGGATGGAGAGTACACGGAAGTGGAATCCGCTGTGATCGGCAGCTATAGACAGTTTACCATGGAAGTGCCCGGCAGCTTCCGCACGGTAGAGGTCGAGGGCAGTCATACACTGCTGATCGTACTTTGCATCGTCGGTGGTGCAGTCGTGATCCTGTTGATCGTATTGTTAGGGAAAAAAGCGGCAAAACGCCGGAAGACGCGCAAGGCGGCAAAACGTGACCGGAAAGCCGGAAAAGCTGACGAGGACCAGAGCGGCACAAACGAAAGTGATTCAAAGGACAGCCCAGCAGAAGGTACTGATGTTACGGATGCAGCAGAAGATGCCGGACAGACGGCTGACGCAGAGGAATAACAATGATTCAGGCAGTTTTATTTGACATGGACGGTACGCTGATCGATACCGAAAAATATTATCGTATTTTCTGGCCGAAGGCACTGGCAGCCTGTGGGTATACCATGACAGATGAGCAGGCACTTACGATGCGCAGTCTGGGACGCCCCTTTGCCCCCAGACAGCTCAAGGACTGGTACGGTGAAGATTTTGACTATTATGTGGTGCGTGACAAACGAAAAGAGATGATGGAAGAAACACTGGACCGGGATGGCATCAAATGCAAGCCCGGTGCCGTGGAGCTTCTGGAAGATCTGAAAAAAAGGCATATCACTGCAGCGGTTGCCACAGCGACGGATCTGGAGCGGACGGAAAAATATCTGGCGATGGCAGGACTTCGGCCGTATTTTGAGAAACTGATTTCGGCCACTATGGTAGCAGAAGGTAAGCCGTCCCCGGATATTTATCTCTATGCCTGCAAGCAGCTGGGACTGGCACCGGAAGAGTGCATGGCCGTGGAGGATTCTCCCAACGGAGTCATGAGTGCTTACCGCGCCGGCTGTAAGGTCGTGATGGTGCCGGATCAGACACAGCCAGATGAAAAATTAAAAAAATGTCTGTACGCCTGCGTACCGACCCTGGCAGATATCAGCCACCTCATTTAGAGGTGGCTATATTTGTCATAGTAGCTTGATTTTTGTATTCCGGTGTGTTATTATTTTAACGATTAGAGTGACTATTCGGAAGACAATGAAATCAAGCGGGACTGCTTTGTCATGCTTGCATGTAAAAAGCAGTTTTGCTTGATTTTAGGTGACTCGAATAGAGTCACCGCCACACATATGAGCAAAAATAGCTGCGCAGCAGCGAAAGCACGATTTATCGTGCGATTTTGCGAATAATGTGTGGAATGTATTCATACTTGGAGCCCACGAGGGGCGGAAAGGAATGGAAGAAAATGAATTTTGATGACATCGTAGCAAAAGTAAAAGAGTGTGGGAAGAAGACCGTCGCAGTCTCCGTTGCACAGGACAGTGCAGTACTGGAAGCTGTACATGAGGCCAAGAGACTGGGCATTGCAGATGCAATCCTGGTAGGTGATGAGGCAAAGATCCGTGAGATCGCAGCCGGACTGAATATGGACCTCTCCGATTATGAGATCATCAATGAGCCGGATATGATCGAAGCTTCCCTGAAAGCTGTAAAGCTGGCACATGACGGCCGTGCAGATATGTATATGAAGGGCCTGATCGACTCCAAGAACTTCTTAAAGAGCGTACTGAACAAAGAAGTAGGCCTTCGTACCGGTGGAACCCTGTCTCATGTATGTGTATTTGAGATTCCCGGCATTGACAGACTTCTGTTCCTGACTGATGTTGCATTCATGACCTATCCTACACTGGAGGAGAAGGTTCAGATCATCAAGAACACCATTCCGGTATGTAATGCCTGCGGCGTTGCAGAGCCTAAGGTAGCACCTTTAGCAGCAGTTGAGGTTGTAAATCCCAAGATGCCCGTTACCGTAGATGCGGCAGAACTGACTAAGATGTGTGAAGAAGGACAGATCCCCGGCTGTATCGTAGACGGCCCGCTGTCTCTTGACCTGGCGATCGATCCCGAGGCAGCCAAGCATAAGGGAGCTACCGACCGTAAGATCCAGGGTGATGCAGATGTATTGCTGTTCCCGGATATCCATGCCGGCAACCTGGTATACAAAGCAATCGTACATATGGTAAAAGTAAAGAACGGATGCATCCTGACCGGTACCAAGGTACCCGTAGTCCTGACCAGCCGTTCCGATACCTTCGAGACCAAGGTATACTCCCTGGCACTGGCTGCAGTTGTAGCAGAAGAGATGAAAAAGAATCAGAAATAAGCTATGGATATCGTGATCGAAGCCGCTGTGGAAGCTGCGGGAGAACTGCTGTCGGCAGGTATAGATGCTGTAGTGGACAAAGCGGTAAAGCATAAGAGCGAATATAAGAGTGAATATAGGAGGAAACACACAATGGCAATCAAGAGTCTGATCATCAACCCCGGTTCCACCTCCACCAAGATCGGTGTATTTGAGGATGAGAACTTATTATTTGAAGAAACCCTGAGACATTCTACCGAGGAGATCTCCAAATACGATACTATTTTCGAACAGAAGGATTTCCGTAAGAAGATCATTACCGATCTGCTGGCAGAGAAGAACTGCGATCTGAAGAGCTTCAACGTGATCGTAGGACGTGGCGGTCTGTTAAAGCCCATCCCCAGTGGTACCTATGCGGTAACCGATGATCTGCTGGAGGATTTAAAAGTAGGTGTACAGGGTCAGCATGCTTCTAACTTAGGCGGTATTCTGGCAAGAGAGATCGGTGATGAGATCGGCGTTCCCTCTTACATCGTAGACCCCGTTGTAGTAGATGAGCTGATGCCCATCGCAAGATATTCCGGTCTGGAAGAGATCCCCAGAGGAAGTATCTTCCATGCCCTGAACCAGAAGGCAGTTGCCAAGAGATATGCAAAAGAGGCCGGCAAGCCTTATGAGTCCTTACGTCTGGTAGTCGTGCACATGGGCGGCGGCGTATCCGTAGGCGCACATGAGGACGGCAAGGTTGTAGACGTATTCAGTGCATTTGACGGTGATGGTGCATTCTCTCCGGAGCGTGCAGGCGGTGTGCCTTGTGCAGCACTGGTAAAAATGTGCTTCTCCGGAAAATATACCGAGAAGGAGATCAGTGCAAAGCTGATCGGCAAGGGCGGCCTGAATTCTTACCTGGGTACCAACGATATGCGTGAAGTTACCAAGCGTGCCAATGAAGGCGATGCCAAGGCAGCGGAGGTGAAGCAGGCATTCCTGTTACAGGTAGCCAAAGACATCGGTGCTATGGCCTGTGTGCTGAACGGCAAGGTAGACCAGATCGTTATCACCGGAGGCATTGCATATGGTGAGGATGTAGTGGCTAAGCTGAAAGAGAGATGCGGCTGGATCGCTCCTGTGACCGTATATCCCGGTGAGGACGAGCTGTTAGCTCTGGCTCAGGGCGCTCTGCGTGTCATGAACGGCGAAGAACAGGTGAAGCAGTACTAATTTAGAGTAAAAATATAGAACTCCCGGTGGAATGATTCCATCGGGAGTATTTTACTTTAGGGAATAGACTTTCTGTCAGCATTATGATTTTAACTAAAAATCAGTTTTGACAGAATCCCCAGTACCAGCATGTGTACCGGATAAAAGGCATAGCAGGCAAGCTGGATCTTACGGTTATGCGCGCCCTGGCGTCCATGGTAGCACCACAGAAGCGGCAGACACAACAGCGCCAGTCCCTGTTCTGAAATCTCGAAGGCATGACCGAAAAGCTGTAATGGAATCTGCATTCCTGCCAACAGCATGACATTGATCCAGTAGAGCCCGGCAAACTGTCCGGCAAGCTGCCACCAATTTTTCCCATGGAAGAGATAGAATACGATAACAGTCAGAACGCCTTCTCCGTAATAGTCGAACATGAGGAGGGTTGCCAGCACGTAGCCCACTGCAGATAGCAGCAGGATCGACGGAATCCACAGCCAGACCGGACATTTTTTCCGTAGGGTATCTATTGCCCAGATACACAGGAAGCCTGTGAGCAGTGTCCAGATTACGTTCTGATGAAACGGGTAGAATAACAGCCCACTGTACATCAGATTGATGGGAAGCTCAGAAAGAATGGCCAGAAGAAGCAGGCGCATGCAATATTTTTTCCTATCGTGGGTATGGAAGAAGCCTTCCACCAGGAAAAAGGCGAACATGGGAAATGCCAGTCTGCCGATGCCGGTCAGCCACCAGGCATCTCCGGCGAGGGTAGCCCACAGGTGATCACAGAACATGAACGCCATAGCGAGGATATGCAGCGTCAGAGCACTGAGATCCGGTGGGAAAATAGAACAATGGGATACTTTGTTTTGCAAAATAAAACTCCTTTCAAAATTCCTTACGGAAGGATATAGTTGCATTATATCTTGTTTATGCGCTATAGTAAATATATCTGTGAAAGAGTATATGAAATTCCAATGATGGCTTACCCGGCATTTATATGCCGCAAAGCCTGTTGGGCGCACAGATATTGACAGAAAAACAAAATGCAGCACAGGAGGAATACAATGCGTCGTAACGATCGTGAGATTACAGAATTTTCGGAAATGACAGATGTCATGAAGAGGTGTGATGTGTGCAGACTTGCACTGAATGATGAGGAAGGCTATCCGTATCTTCTGCCGTTGAATTTCGGAATGGAAGAGATGGACGGCAGAGTGACACTCTATTTTCACGGGGCAAAAGAAGGAAAAAAATATGACTTGATCCGTAAGGATGTCAGGGCAAGCTTCGAGATGGATTGCTCCCACAGACTGGTGCTGTCAGAGAAAGAAGATGGCTGCCAGTGCACTATGGAATACGAGAGCGTGATCGGTCAGGGAACTATAGAGATCCTGTCGGATGCGGAAAAACAGAAAGCATTGAATCTTCTGATGAAGCAGTACTATCCTGACAGAACGGAGAATTTCGTATTCCGACCGGAAGCCGTAGCCATGACGGAGATATTCTGCCTGAAAGTGGAGCATATGACGGGGAAGAAACGTTTCAAAAAGTCGTAGAAGATATTTTCTATTGATATCCCCACGGGATAGGGCAGCAGGAAAATAGAGATAAAATAGAGAGGATGAGGGACAACTATGTATACAGACGGACAGATATATATGGGCCTGGCAGATGGTCAGCGTGTGAATATGTCGCTGAATATGAGTAACCGCCATGGACTGATCGCAGGAGCCAGCGGCACCGGCAAGACGATCACTATGAAGGCCATGGCAGAATCTTTTTCAGATGCGGGAGTGCCGGTATTTTTGTGTGATGTGAAGGGGGATGTCTCCGGAATTGCCACAGCCGGTGTGGAATCCATGGACAGGAGGATTGATAAATTCGGTATCCGCAACAGTTTTTCCTATAAGGCTTATCCGGTCTGCTTCTGGGACATCTATCAGGAGGGCGGCCATCCGGTGAGAGCCACCATCTCCGATATGGGACCGGAGCTTTTATCTCGTATTCTGGGGCTCACCGCTGCGCAGGAAGGTGTATTGAATATTGTCTTCCGGATCGCGGAT
>OBXI01001415.1_pt1 | contig 13784 bp, 10 predicted proteins | sample 1538161 | NCBI WGS metagenome assembly OBXI01 (sample SAMEA2580142, study PRJEB22360) | human gut metagenome | biome: human gut; feature: human-associated habitat; material: faeces | place: Denmark | collected 2008/2010 | reverse complement strand
GCTAACAGCAACGTCTGCGTGGGATAGGGCTACGATTATGAAGAAGCCGTAGAGTTCCGCGACAGACTGGCAGGCAGACTGAAAGAAAAGGGATACGACATCGACACCATTCCCATCTTCCAGATCGGTGCCACCATTGGCGTACACACCGGACCTTATCCGTTGGGAATCGGTGTCGTGAAGAGAGCTATTTAAAATTTATTTCACCCTGGCAGGCATTTAATAATTCCTGCACATTTTCAAAAGCATAGTCCGGCAGATATTGGGTATTCGGCTCCCCCCCGGGAGTCAGAATATCCTTTTTTTGTGCCTCGCCGGTGAAGAGAACACAGGTGTCCACACCACCGTTGATGCCGCAGGCAATATCGGTGTACAGACGATCGCCAACCACCAGAGTCTCCTCGGGAGTGAAGCCGGAGACTTCAAGGCAAAGCTTTACGACCTCTTTGCTGGGCTTGCCCAGATAGATGGGCTGTTTGTCTGTGGTGGCGGTGATCATGTTGCAGATGGCACCGCAATCGGGGATAAAGCCGAAGTCGATGGGGCAGCGCAAATCCGGGTTGGTGCCGTAGAAAGGAACATCCTGGGTGAATAAAACCTTGCAGACTTCGGTAAGCTTTGCATAATTTAATTCACTGTCATAGGCAACGACCACGCAGTCAATGCCGTCCTCGCAGACCTCGGTTACCCAGAGGCCATTCTTTCGCAGTTCCGCCACAAAAGAAGCGGTTCCCAGCACGAAGATTTTCTTGTCTGCATAATTCTCCTTCAAAAAACGCAGCGTCATATAGCCGGAGGTGATGAAATGATCCTCCGTGCTGTCCAGGTGAAATGCATCGTGGAATTTTTTCACATAGTCCAGTCCGCTTTTTGTGGAATTGTTGGTAATGTAATAAGACCTGCCGCCGATGGCCTGAATGTAGCGGAGAAGATCCGCACTTCCCTCATACAAGGTATCGCCTACGGCAATGGTGCCGTCGATATCGAACAGGAAAAGCTTTTTATCTTTCAGACGAGCCAGCTTTGCGGCATCGCTGTAAATGTGCTTCGGGTCAAAAGTATCCATAATTATCCTCATTTCTAAGCATCAAACGCTCAGGTTCATGTTAGCAACGAATATCCCCACTGTCAAGGAAAAGACGGCTTCTGGAGGGAAACGTGAGTGGAATTGCGGAGGCATTTATGGTATGATGGGCATAGGCATGAGCTGTGTTGCCTGTGGCTCTCATGGAATTCGACGGATTGCATACAAGATTGCGCAAGGGACATGGGAAATAGGATGAAGTGATTTAACGACTACAATTAAAAAGGACAACATTACGGTTATGGACGAAAAGAAAGATAAAGGTTTACAGGGAAATGAGAAAATAGAGGAGGCAATTCTGGCATTACAGCAGGAGCCGACAGAAGAACTTCTGGCGCATGCTCTGACGGTGGTGCGCAGACGTATGCGGGAGCAGGGACAGCTTATCGTGGCGGTGGAACCGCCCTCAGCAGATGTGCAGGAAGCGGTGACACAGGCCGCCGGAACTGCCATGCGCCTGCAGGCGGTGCAGACCTCCGATGGGAAAAAATGGTGGTCGGCCTTCACCGGATTTGAGGAAGAATTAAAGGGAAGCGGCAGCGTAATGTCCACTTTTCTCACGGATATGGAGCAGCTGTTCCGCATGACGTTGACTGCCGATGGTATCGAGGGTGTGATCCTGAATCCCTGGAACCGGACGTTGATGCTGGACAAGCGGCTCCTGCATATTATTCTCGGAGAATAGCAAAAGAGGGAGAAGCGGAGCATGACAGAGAGCTATGAACTGCCCGTGCTTTTTACGGACGATGAATGCAAGGCTTATGCCGCATGGGGCATGAAAAAAGAAAAAGTACTGATGCCGTTTGCCCTGATCACTATACTGATCTATATGGTAGCAACCGTGCTGGTAGTGATGAAGGTCTGGGGTGTGCGGGAGAGTGACCATCTGCTGTTCCAGATGCTGTTGTGGGGTGACTGGATTCCGGAACTGGAAACCTTTTTAAACCCGGCGGACAACACGATCTGCTATCAGAAGAAATGGTATCGGATCGGGGAAAATACCATAGAAAATATTTATCCGCCGGAAAAACAGCATCCATGGATGGATCACCCGGAAAATAAAGCCAGCGGCATCATCGATGTACAGAGACTTATGGAGATCCTGAAAGGGTACGAAGCGTCTCTGAAGGCTGCCCGGAAGGAATGTGAATGGATGGAAAAGCACGGCGGATAGAACGAATAGATGACAGAAAAGCGGATAAAAATTATGACCGGGATAAGATGGCATAAGACAAATTAGGAAATAGGCAGACAAAATGATAACAATCAGAAAATTTGAAGCAAAAGATGTAGCAAGAATGGCAGAAATCTGGAATCAGGTGGTAGAGGATGGCGTGGCATTTCCTCAGGAGGAAGGACTGACAGGGGCAGAAGCCGCAGAATTTTTTGCCGCACAGACGGTAAGTGCTGTGGCAGAGGATGAACAGGGCAATGTGAAGGGACTATATATTCTGCACCCCAACAATATCGGCAGAGTAGGGCATATCGCCAATGCCAGCTATGCAGTGGACAGAGCCTGCCGGGGAGAGCATATCGGCGAACTGCTGGTAAAAGACTGTCTGGAGCAGGCAAAAGCAAACGGTTACCGCGTATTGCAGTTCAATGCGGTGGTGGCTTCCAATATCCATGCGTTCCATCTATACCAGAGACTGGGATTCGTGGATCTGGGCGTTATTCCGGGAGGCTTCCTCAATAAGGACGGTGTCTACGAGGATATCCATGTGATGTACCATAATCTGGTAGAAGATTAAAAAGATGTGACTTCCGGTGATAAATTATTTAGATTGCAGATGGTGTCCTGAAAATGGGACAAAAAATATAGATAATAACAGTAGGACTGACAGGAAAGGGAAAATATGAAACTGATTTCATGGAATGTGAACGGGCTGAGAGCCTGCATGCAGAAGGGATTTCTGGATTTCTTTCAGGAAACGGATGCAGATATTTTCTGCTTACAGGAGACAAAATTGCAGGAGGGACAGATCGCACTGGATCTGCCCGGATATCATCAGTATTGGAATTACGCAGAGAAAAAGGGCTATTCCGGCACTGCAATTTTTACAAAGGAAGAGCCCATACAGGTGACTTACGGCATCGGCGTGGAGGAACATGACCATGAGGGCCGGGTGATCACTGCAGAGTATTCGGAGTTCTATTTTGTGACAGTCTATGTACCGAACGCCCAGAGAGAACTGACGAGACTGGAATACCGCATGCAGTGGGAAGCGGATTTCCTGGCGTATCTTAAGAAGCTGGAAGAGAAAAAACCGGTGATCTATGCGGGAGACCTGAACGTGGCGCATCAGGAAATCGACCTGAAAAATGCGAAGACCAACCGTGGCAATGCGGGCTTCACTGATGAAGAGAGAGCCTGCTTTTCGAAGGTACTGGAGAACGGATTTATCGATACGTTCCGCTATTTTTATCCGGACCTGACCGGGGTGTATTCCTGGTGGTCTTATATGTTCCAGGCGAGAGCAAAAAATGCCGGATGGAGAATTGATTATTTCGTGGTATCGGAGTGTCTGAAAGACCGTCTGGCGGATGCGAAGATCCACACGGAAATTTTGGGATCGGATCATTGTCCCATTGAACTGGATCTGAAATAAACGGACAGCATAACGGAGGAGACTTATGAGCTTACGTTTCTGTTTTGGCCCTTCCGGGTCGGGCAAAAGCCACAGAATCTATGAAGAGATCATGCAGCGGGCGGCAGAGGAACCGGGCAGGAATTTCCTGATCATTGTGCCGGATCAGTTCACCATGCAGACCCAGAAGGATCTGGTCATGCGCAGTGACCGGGATGGCATCCTGAATATCGATGTCCTGAGCTTCGGCCGACTCAGCCACCGCATTCTGGAGGAAGTGGGGACCAAAGAGATGCCGGTACTGGATGACACCGGCAAAAGCCTGGTGCTGCAAAAAGTGGCGGCGGATCTGAAGGAACAGCTTCCGGCCATGGGAAGTCTCCTGCACAAGCAGGGCTATATCCATGAGGTGAAAAGTGCGATCTCCGAGTTCATGCAATACGGTATCAGCACACAGGATATGGACAAGCTGATCACCAGTGCACAGAAGCGTGGCGCGCTGGCCATGAAACTGAAAGACTTAAAGACTCTGTACCGGGGCTTTCAGGATTATATCAGGGATCATTTTATCACCACCGAGGAGACACTGGATGTACTGCGCAGATCCCTGTCCAAATCAAAGATCTTAAAGGGCAGTGTAGTGGTGTTTGACGGCTTTACGGGATTTACTCCAATACAGAACCGGCTGATCCAGGAACTGATGCGCGTGTGCGCAGAGACCATCGTTACCGTGACCATTGGAGTGGGAGAGGATCCGTATAAAATGGATGGTGAACAGAAGCTGTTCCATCTGAGCAAGAAGACGGTGGCGGATCTGGAAAAGCTGGCAGCGGAGGCAGAGGTAGAGCGGGGAGAGGATCTCTTTGTCAAGGGGGGGCCCAATCGCTTCGCCAAGGCACCGGCATTACACTATCTGGAACAGAATCTGTTCCGGTATCAGTATGAACCGTATGCGGGAGAACAGCAAGAGATCCATATGTTTGAAGCCCTTTCCCCCAGAGAGGAAGTCCACCAGACAGCGCTGTACATCCGGCACCTGATCAGAGAGCAGGGGATGACCTACCGGGACATTGCCGTGGTCATCGGAGATCTGGAAGGATACGCTTCCTATGTGGAAACAGAATTCGGACAGCTGGAGATCCCATGTTTCCTGGACCGTACCAGAGGGATCGTGCTGAATCCCATGATCGAATATATCAAGAGCGCATTGCAGCTGTATATTAAGGATTTTTCCTATGATACGGTGTTTCATTTTCTGCGCAGCGGCATGGCGGATATTTCCAGAGAAGAGATTGATGAGCTGGAAAACTATGTGATCCGCACCGGGGCGAGAGGCTATCGGACCTATAGCCGTCTGTTTACCCGCAGAACGGAAGAACTGCAGGGAAATGCGGAGGGGAGCGAACAGGCGGAAGAGAAGACCATGGAGCGTCTGAACCGTATCCGGCAACAGTTCATGGATGCGGTGGAGATTCTGCACATGGGAAGCCAGGAAAAGGCTGGAGACTATGTCAGCCATCTGTACGATTTCCTGGAACAGAATCAGGTGCAGCAAAAGCTTTTGAACTATCAGCAGCAGTTTGAAAAAGAAGGAGACTTATCCAGAGCCAGAGAGTATGCACAGATTTACCGGCTGGTCATGGATCTGCTGGATCAGGTCTATGAACTGTTGGGAGAGGAAGAAATCTCCAGACAGGAATTTGCGGATATTTTAGAGGCCGGTTTCGGCGAGATCACTGTCGGTACGATCCCTCAGAACGTGGATCGTATCGTGGTGGGCGATATGGAGCGAACCCGTCTGAAACAGGTGAAGGTATTGTTTTTCCTGGGAGTCAATGACGGAAATATTCCGAAAAATGCTTCCAAGGGCGGGATCATTTCGGATATGGATCGGGAATTCCTGATTGAATCCGGGACAGAGATGGCACCCAGCCCGAGACAGCAGATGTATATCCAGAGATTATATCTGTATCTGAATATGACCAAGCCCTCAGAACAGCTGTATCTGTCCTATGCCAAGGTAAACAGTGAAGGAAAGGGCATAAGACCGTCCTACCTGATCGATACGGTGCGGAAGCTGTTCCCGGCAATGAGCGTGGAGTATCCCCAGAACCGCAGCCGCCTGGAACAGATCGAGGGCAGACAGGAAGGTGCCAGATATCTGGCGGAGGAACTGCGGGAATATGTGGAAGGAACCCTGCCGGAAGAAGAGAGGCAGGACTTCTATCTCATGTACCGTGCCTACGAGGCGGATGCGGCGGGCAGAGACCTGCTGACCCGGGCGGCATTTCGCAGATACAGGGAGAGCGGTCTGTCCCGGATCGTGGCCAGAGCATTGTACGGACAGCAGCTGGAAAACAGTGTCAGCCGTCTGGAAACTTATGCTGCCTGTGCCTGCAGACACTTTTTGCAATATGGTCTTTCCCTGCAGGAACGGGAAGAATTCGGCTTCGAGGCTTCGGATATGGGTACGGTATATCATGCAGTATTGGAAAACTTTGCAGGAAAACTTGCAGAATCCAACCTGACATGGTGGGATTTTACGGAGGATTTTGCAGCCAAAGCCGTCAAAGAATCCGTGGAAGCCTATGCGGCAACCTACGGGGAGACGGTATTATACAGCTCTGCGCGGAATGAATATGCCATTACCCGCATGAGCAGGATCCTGACCCGCACAGTGCTGACCTTGCAGAAACATTTGAAACAGGGCAGTTTCCAGCCAGATGATTATGAACTTTCTTTCCGGTTTGCGGAGGATCTGGACAGCATTCATGTGGATCTGTCTGAGGACGAGAAGATGCATTTGCAGGGACGGATCGATCGTATCGATGTGTCGGAAGATGCAGAGCATGTCTACGTCAAGGTCATTGATTATAAGTCCGGCAACCGGAAATTTGATCTGGCGGCATTGTATTACGGTCTGCAGTTGCAGCTGGTGGTATATATGAATGCAGCCATGGAGATGGAGAGCCGAAAGCATCCGGACAAGGAGATCGTTCCGGCGGCACTTCTGTATTATCACATTGATGATCCCACCATAGAGACACCGGTGGAGCTCACGGATGAGCAGATCAATGAACAGATCCTTGCAAAGCTTCGTATGAACGGTGTAGTAAACAGTGATCCTGGGGTCGTGGAGCGGCTGGACCGCTATATGCAGGATAAGTCTGTGGTCATTCCGGTGGAGAAGAAAAAGGATGGAAGCTTCAGTGCCAGATCCGGTGTCTTAAGCCGGGAGGAGATGCAGCTGATATCTTCTTATGTAGATGCCAAGATCCGCAGCATCGGGCGGGAGATCCTGGACGGAAAAATAGCAGCCAATCCCTATGAGAAAGGCAATGAAGAGGCTTGTACTTATTGCGCCTATAAAAAGGTCTGCGGTTTCGATGGCAGTATTCCGGGCTATGAGAAGAGACAGCTGGAAGATCTGGATAAGCAGGCGCTGATGCAGCGGATGCAGAAGAACGTGGAAGCTTAGGGCAAAGGGTGCCCGGCGGGAGTGTGTGCCTGACAGGAAGCTCGAAGAGAAAGCGCCCGCTGCCCGGAGGAACAGGATGGCAACAGGAGAAAAGAAACAGGAACAGAGGTAGCGTATGGGAATGAATTTTACCCCGGAACAGCAAAAGGTAATCGAACTGCATAACAGCAACATTCTGGTATCGGCGGCCGCAGGAAGCGGTAAGACGGCGGTACTGGTAGAGCGTATCATCCGTATGATCTGTGAGGGGGAGCATCCGGCGGACATTGACCGCCTGTTGATCGTGACTTTCACCAATGCGGCGGCTGCGGAGATGCGGGAGCGTATCGCAGCCGGGATCGCCGCCAGACTGGAAGCGGATCCGGGGAACGACCATATCCAGAAGCAGTCCGCCCTGTTACACAATGCCCAGATCACCACGATCGACAGCTTCAGCCTGTTCCTGATCCGGAATCATTTTAATGAGATCGGTCTGGATCCGGATTTCCGTGTGGCAGACGAGGGTGAGATCAAGCTGTTGCTGCTGGAGGATGCCTATGCGGGGAAATTTGTTCCGGATGATGTTCCGACGTCCCGGGAAAACCGTGACAGCGGAGCGATGATACCGGAGGAAGCGTCAGGGAATGATTTTGCGGAAGACGTCCCGGGAAAACGTGACAGCGAGGACCCATCCCGGGAGGCACGGGAACGTTTCCACACCTGTGTGGAATATTTCTGCCCCGGCGGCAGAGAGAGCGTGCTGGAACAGCATATCCTGAACCTGTCCCGCTATGCCGGAAGTTTTCCCTGGCCCGCAGAATGGCTGGAAGAGCGTAAAAACGATTATGAGGCGGGAGATCTGGATGCCCTGCTGCACAGTGATTACGGACAATATCTGGCAGAGCGTGTGAGCCGTGTCCTGCAAGGGTGTCTGGAAAAACTGGTGGAAGTGAAAAAGCTGTGTGAGCTGCCGGACGGTCCATATATGTATGGAGAACTGACAGAAGCGGAGAGCGAACAGCTGGAACGCCTGGCTGCCTGCAAGGATTTGAAGGAACAGGCAGCAAAGGTTCCAGCAGTGACTTTCGGCCGTCTTTCTTCCAAGAAGGATGAGAGCGTGGATCCAGCCAAACGGGAGCTGGCGAAATCCATCCGTAATAGCGTAAAAGACACGCTGGCGGATCTGACGGAACAATATTTCAAGACACCGTTAGAGTTGGTGGTGGAACAGGGAAAAGCCTGCAGAGAGCCGCTCCGGATGCTGCTTAACCTGGTGCTGGAATTCGACAGAAGGCTTCTTGCGGCCAAACAGGAGCGACATCTGATCGACTTTTCCGACATGGAGCACTATGCGTTACAGATTCTGCTAAAACGGGAAAAAGTGGAAGAGACCGGCGATGCAGGGACGGACAGCACCGGTGATACAGGAATGGATAGCACCGGTGTGAAATATGACATTGTGCCAAGTGACGTGGCATTGGAGTATCGCCAGTATTTTCAGGAGATCCTCATTGACGAATACCAGGACAGTAATCTGGTACAGGAATATCTGTTAAGTGCCATCTCCGGGGAAGTGGAGGGACATTATAACCGCTTCATGGTAGGTGATGTGAAGCAGAGTATTTATAAATTCCGTCTGGCCAGACCGGAACTTTTCCTGGAAAAATACGACACCTATCAGGAGAGTGGGGATCTGTGCCGGATCGACCTGGCGAAGAACTTCCGAAGCCGTGTGCAGGTGGTGGATGCGGTAAACGATGTGTTTTCCCGCATCATGAGCCAGGAGATCGGCGGCATTGCCTATGATGATAAGGCAGCATTGTATCCCGGGGCCACATATCCCGCCACAGAGGATCCTGCATACGGCAGTGAACTATTACTGATCCGTAAGCCGGAGAAGGGGGATGGTGCGGAAGGCGGCAGCGGAGAACAGCGTCCCGACGGGGCAAGAGGTCCCGTGGACTATGACAACGTAAGACAGCTGGAAGCACTGGCTATTGCGGCACGTATCAAGCAGCTGAAGGGCAGTCTGAAAGTCATGGAGAAGGCTACGGGAGAATTGCGCCCGGTGCGGTACTCGGATATGGTGATTTTGCTTCGTACCACCAGTGGCTGGGATGAGGAATTCAAGAAAGTACTGGAACAGCAGGGAATCCCTGTCTACATTACATCCAAGACCGGATATTTCGGGGCCCTGGAAGTACAGGAACTGCTGCAGTTTTTACGAGTGCTGGACAACCCGAGACAGGATATTCCGCTGTTCGGCGTGATGCAGTCGATCTTCGGAGGCTTTACCCAGGAAGAGATCGCCCGGATCCGCAGCGGAAGCAAAGGGCATTCCCGGAAGAGAATGACACTGTATGAGGCATTGAAAGAAGTGGCGCAGAGGGGACGGATGGCGGAAGCGGGAGAAGAGGCATCAGCGGGCGAAAGCGCCGGAGAAGAAACCGCCGGGGCCGGACAGTACTGGCAGCGCGCATTGGAAGCTGCAACAGTACCGGAGGACATGGAAGCGGAGACAGAACTTTCCCAAAAGGCAGATACTTTCTTACAACGTATTGATCATTACCGTGATCTGACTCCCTTCACCTCCATCCGCGACCTGCTGCAGCGGATCCTGGACGATTACGATTATCTGAACTATGTGACGGCACTTCCTGCTGGCAGCAAGCGCCGGGCCAACGTGGAGATGCTGCTGACGAAGGCTTCTGCTTTTGAGAAGACCAGTTATTTTGGACTGTTCCATTTCATCCGTTATATGGAACAGTTGGAAAAATACGATGTGGATTACGGTGAGGCGGATACCCTGGACGAAAATGCCGATGTGGTGCGGATCATGAGCATCCACAAGAGTAAAGGTCTGGAATTCCCCGTGGTATTTGTCTCCGGGCTGTCGAAGCGTTTCAACATGCAGGATGCGAACCAGTCCCTGATCGTGGATATGTCCACCGCTAGGGGGGTGGACTATGTGGATTCCGGCCGCCGCATTAAAAATAAGACCCTCCGCCGGGCCGTTCTGTCAGCGAAAATGAAGGAGGACAATCTGGCGGAGGAACTGCGTGTGCTTTACGTGGCACTGACCCGTGCCAGAGAAAAACTGATCCTGACAGCGGTGTTGGATAAGGCGGAGGAAAAATGGGAGCTGTCCCGGATGACAGGACAGGAGAAGCTGACCTATCTGGATTTCTGTGAGGCGGGGAGCTATATGGATTTTCTGCTGCCGATCCTGCCTAAGACAGGAATTGCAGTAACAACGCTGGGAACAGAAGACCTGGCGGCAGAGGAGATCAGGGAACAACTGCGCATGGGAGACCGCAGGGAACTGTTGCAGCGTGTGACGGACGGCGAGACTCCTTTGCCTGGGGACCCGGAGGAGAACGAACGAAAGCTTGCGAAACTGCGGGAGCGATTTGCCTATGCCTATCCGTATCCCGGCCTGCAGAAGCTCTATACCAAGACCACGGTATCGGAACTGAAGATTGCGGCCATGGCGGAGAAGGATGAAGCGGCATTTCATACCTTCGAAGAAAAAGAAGTGGTGCCTTATATCCCGGCTTTCCGCAGAGAACAGGAAAAGGTCAGCGGAGCCGTCCGCGGTAACGCGTTCCACCGGACCATGGAACTGTTGGACTTTTCTTATCTGTTTATGGAATCCGGACTATTTGCCGGATGCCCTGGGACTTATGAGGAATACCGTCAGGGCCTGGATACGGACCGGTTACAGGAACGTCTGAAGGAATTCCTGCAGCGGGAGACAGCTTCCCTACGACTGACAGAAGAGTATGCGCAGGCCGTAAGCCTTCCCAAAATCCGGCATTTTCTGGAACAGGAGCTGGCCTACCGCATGTGGAGAGCTTTTGAACAGGGCCTTTTGTACAGAGAGCAGCCCTTCGTGCTGGGCATTGATGCGAAGCGCCTGGATCAGGACCTTCCTGAAGGGGAAAAGGTTCTCATTCAGGGTATCATCGATGTCTTCTTTATAGAAAACGGAGAGATCGTCCTGCTGGACTACAAGACCGATGTGATCGATTCCCTGCAAGCCCTCTGGAACCGCTACAGCGTCCAGATCCAATACTATGAGGAGGCACTGACGAAGCTGATGCAGCTGCCCGTGAAGGAGAGGATCCTGTATTCCTTCTATCTGGAAAAATACGAGTAAAAAAGCCGGAGTAAATGGAGGTTTCATATGAGTCAATATTTTGATTTATCAATAAGAAGGATTGAGATAAAGAAACCAAAAAGAGACTTGAAACCTGTTATTAAATTACAGGATGAAGTTAATAAGACTTTGCTGCATGATGAATATTATTATCCTACAGATGAAAGAACTATACAGGAATGTTTGGATGGTGATTATATCTTATTAGGCGTATATAATAAAGATAAGCTTATTGCAGCAAGCTTTGCATTTGAAGGTGGTTTGTTCTTCTCTAAGCCTATTACTGATTGGATGGAAATTCCTGGCAATAAAATTATGTGTCATGAATTCGTTGTGGTTGATATGGAATATAGAGGTAATGGTATACAGAAGAGATTCATGGATGCTACTATAAGAGAAACTAGACAGATGGGTTATGATACTATTTGGTGTTGTGCTCATCCTAATAATACTCCGTCTGTATGTAGCATAGAGAGTACAGGCTATAAATTTGCCGATCAGTTTGTTGTAGATGGCTGGCCTAGGAATGTTTATTACAGAAGTACATCTATACAGAGATAGCAGTTATTTAGAGGGAGAGTATAAGTTAAGTATGGCATGGTATGCAGAACGAAAAAGAAAATGTTGGTATTGTATCTGTGGTGTAGAAATGAAGTAGGATGACAAGGTGGGAATCCGGTTTCGTGTGAGGGATAACGGTATCGGAATGAGTCCGGAGTTCCTGCCGCACCTGTACGATCCGTTCTCCCAGGAGCGTTCCGAGGAAAACATCACGGAGAATCTGATGGATGCCAGAATTTTACTGGTGGAAGATAACGAGATCAACATTTATGTGGCCCAGCTGATCCTGGAAAAAGACGGATGTGTGGTGGAGATTGCAAACGGTACCTATCATTGCCATGACAGCGGATGCTTTTGAAGAGGAGAAGAAAAAGACGCTGGAGGCCGGAATGAACTATCACCTGTCCAAGCCCATCAACCCGAAGACATTGTATAATATCCTGTCGAACCATCTGACCGGAAAAGAGGCATAGAGATCAGAGATATAGAACCCAGAGATATTAGAATCATGACATGTAAAAAGGAGGTATCCGTGGCGGATATCTCCTTTTGTGTTGCCTTAACTGCTTACGATATAAAATTAAGCGGTGATCACGGTGCCGGCCTTGCCCCTGATGGCATCCTTGACGTGATCCATGGAAGTGATCAGGACCTTTCCTGCTGGAACCTTCTCCAGATAAGCAATGGCTGCCTCGATCTTGGGAAGCATGGTGCCTTCCTCGAACTGACCCTCTGCCATCAGTGTCTTGGCTTCCGCAACGGTGAGAGTCTCCAATGCAGTCTGATCCTCTTTGCTGTAATTTTTATAAACGCAGGGAACACTGGTCAGGATGATCAGCTCATCACAGCTTAAATCGGAAGCAAGCTTACCTGCAATGGCATCCTTCTCAATCACAGCGGAGGCACCCTTCAGCGCATGCTTCTGCTCAATGACGGGAATTCCGCCGCCACCGCAGGCAATAACGACCTGATCTGCGGCTGCCAGAGCACGGATGGCTTCGATCTCCACGATGTCGATGGGCTTGGGAGCAGCAACGACACGACGGAAGCCTTTACCGGGATCTTCCTTGACATAATTGCCCTTTTTCACTTCGATCTCGGCGTCCTCTTTGGACATGTAACGGCCAATGACCTTGGTGGGCTCATAGAAAGCCTCGTCATAAGGGTCTACGGTTACCTGGGTGAGGATGGTGCTGACCGGCTTGGAGATACCGCGGTCCAGCAGCTCTGCCCGGAGAGAGTTCTGGATATCGTAGCCCACATAACCCTGACTCATAGCGGAGCAGACACACATAGGTGCGGGGGTATAATCGATGTAGACACGACGCAGCTCTGTCATGGCCTTGTGGATCATGCTGACCTGAGGACCGTTACTGTGGGTGATGGTCAGCTGATAATCAGCCTCCACCAGATCTGCCAGTGCTTTTGCGGTTACTTTTACCGCATCCCACTGCTCGGTAGTGGTATAGCCCAGGGCATCATGTCCCAGAGATACAACAACTCTTTTTTTGCTCATAAGATTACCTCTCTATATGTATTTTTCCTAAAAATTTCTTTGTCAGAAGATGTAATCAGTATAACATATTTTCTATGGAGTGTATAGCAATTTCTATCCTTTACATCCCGTGCCGCAAAGTAATATAATGATACAGAGTCAAAGGTCATAACTCGTTCCTGCCTGAAGGAAGAGAGCTATGCCTTATTGACCCGAATGGGTGTAGAATCAATGGCAGGAAGGAACAGGAGCATTATGCAGAAAAAAGAACGTATGGCAAATCTGGAGGTATTGCGCTGTGTGGCAATGATGATGGTGGTCGTGTTGCACTATCTGGGCAAGGGAGGATTGCTGCCGGATCTGACGGCTCCGCTGTCCGCACAGGATACCGTGGCATGGCTGCTGGGAGGAATCTGCACCGGGGGGGGCCGCAATATATA
>OBXI01001400.1_pt1 | contig 13967 bp, 10 predicted proteins | sample 1538161 | NCBI WGS metagenome assembly OBXI01 (sample SAMEA2580142, study PRJEB22360) | human gut metagenome | biome: human gut; feature: human-associated habitat; material: faeces | place: Denmark | collected 2008/2010 | reverse complement strand
AATATACGCTTTAGTAAAACACCTCTGCCTGACTTTAAAGAAATTGCGTTACTGTTCACACATCACTATCCCGCGAGGTGTTTTGGCATGAATATGCCAAAATCCCGAGACATACAAGCCAAAATTCCATTGCCGCAGGCAATCTGGAATGAATTTTGGCTAAGTTACTGTGAACGGAGTGAACAGTAACGAAATTGCCGCAGAGGCTGTATGAAATTCAGGCAGGCAGGAAATGATATGGAGGATTAAAATGAAATTAATATCCTTACTGGAAAAGCTGGAATATACATGTCTTCAGGGCAGTACAGACCAGGAAGTAAAAAATGTGATTTATGATTCCCGGAAAGTAGAAGAGGGCTCTCTTTTTATCTGTATCCGCGGTGCAGTGGTGGATGGCCATAAATTTGTGCCGGATGTAGTTGCAAAAGGAGCAAAGGTTCTGATCGTGGAAGAAGCTGTGGAAGCACCGGAAGATGTGACAGTCATTCTTGTGAAAGATACACGATATGCAATGGCGTTTATTTCTGCCGCATATTTCGGATATCCCGCAGAGAAACTGAAAACAATCGGTATCACAGGAACAAAAGGAAAAACAACCACTACGTATATGGTAAAATCTATTCTGGAAAATGCCGGATATAAAGTGGGACTGATCGGAACCATTGAAGCGATCATCGGTGACAAAGTGATTCCTGCAAAGAACACAACACCGGAGTCTTATGTGATTCAGGAATATTTCCATGAGATGGCAGAAGCCGGCTGTGACTGTGTGGTTATGGAAGTTTCCTCCCAGGGACTGATGCTTCACAGAACTCAGGGATTTGTTTTCGATTTTGGTATTTTTACAAATATTGAGCCGGATCATATCGGACCAAATGAACATAAGGATTTTGATGATTATCTCAGATGCAAGTCCTTACTTCTGAAACAGTGCAAGGTAGGAATTGTAAACAGAGATGATGAACATTTCGAGAAGATTATTGAAGGTCATACATGCAGCCTGGAAACTTATGGATTTTCACCGGAAGCAGACCTTCGTGCGGAAGATGCAAAGCTGGTCGGAGGTAAAGGATATCTGGGTATTTCCTACCATCTGAAAGGACTTCTGGATTTTCATGTGGAGATAGATATTCCCGGTAAATTCAGCATCTACAATTCATTGACAGCAATCGCGATCTGTCGTCATTTTAAGGTTTCGGAAGAGAACATTCTCAAAGCCTTAAAAGTAGCTAAGGTAAAAGGCCGTATCGAAATGGTAAAAGTATCCGATGATTTTACTCTGATGATCGATTACGCGCATAATGCCATGGCTCTGGAGAGTCTTCTGACCACTCTGAAAGAATATCATCCTCACAGACTGGTATGTCTGTTTGGATGCGGAGGCAACAGATCGAAGCTTCGCCGCTATGAGATGGGAGAGGTTTCCGGAAAGCTTGCAGACCTTACCATCATTACCTCTGATAATCCACGTGATGAAGAACCACAGGCGATCATCGATGATATCAAGATCGGTATGGCAAAAACCGATGGAAAATATGTAGAGATTCCGGACAGAAAAGAAGCCATCGCCTATGCGATCCATCATGGAGAGCCGGGGGATATTATAGTTCTGGCAGGTAAGGGACATGAGGATTATCAGGAAATTAAAGGAAAGAAATATCCTATGGATGAACGTGTCCTGATCGCAGATATTCTTGCTGGTAAATAGGTAGCGGGTCAAACAGGAATAAGTTCATGATATATGCTGATATAATAATTGATATTTCCAGTGATAAACTGGACCGGAGTTTTCAATATCGTGTACCGGAAAGGCTGGAGAAGAAAATAAAGGCAGGGATGGTGGCAGCCATCCCTTTTGGAAATGCCGGCCGGGTGCGTAAAGGATATGTGATCGGATTGTCAGATAAACCGAAAATTGCTCCCGAAAAAATTAAAGAAATCAGTGAAATCTGCAGTGGAGAAGAGACTACGGAATCCAGACTGATCGCTCTGGCAGCCTGGATGAGAGAAAATTATGGTTCCACCATGATCCAGGCTCTCAGGACAGTACTTCCTATCCAGGAGAAAATCAAGGCAAAAGAGAAAAAATATATATGCCTGGATATTTCCGAAGAGGCGGGAACGCAGTTGCTGAAAGAACTTGAACAAACAAGGTTTAAAGCCAGAACAAGACTTCTGAGGGAACTTCTGGAGAAAAAAAGACTGGATTATACACATGCGGCGAAAGAACTGGGGACAACTTCTGCTGTTGTAAAGAAATTTCAGGAGCAGGGGATTATCCGCATAGAATATGATGAGATAATGAGAACTTCACTGAATACAGGTGATATTTCCGAAGAAAGGCGAATGCCGCTTACAGATGAACAGGAAGCGGCAGTAAAGCAGATACAGAGAGAGTGGAAAAAACCATCGCCGAAGCCTGTACTGATCGAGGGAGTGACAGGGAGCGGGAAAACCCAGGTGTATATAAAGCTGATCGAGCAGACGCTTTCTCAGGGAAAAGAAGCAATCGTGCTGATCCCGGAGATTGCTCTGACATATCAGACGGTACGCAGATTTTATGCCAGATTTGGGGATAAAGTATCAGTCATCAATTCCAGACAGTCTCAGGGAGAACGCTATGATCAGTTTAAACGTGCGAAAAAGGGAGAAGTCCAGGTGATGATCGGTCCCAGATCTGCGCTGTTTACGCCATTTGCCAGTCTGGGACTGATCATTATTGATGAAGAACATGAACCAAGCTATAAAAGTGAAAGCACACCCCGTTATCATGCAAGGGAAACTGCAATCCGGAGAGCTGTTTTAGAACATGCAAATGTGGTAATGGGTTCAGCTACTCCATCAGTGGAAGCCTATAGTAAGGCAATGAATGGGGAATATAGTCTGGTCAGGCTGACAACAAGATATGGAAGCAGACCTCTGCCCCGGGTTTCTATCGTAGACCTGCGTGAGGAATTAAAAGCAGGAAACAGGTCTGTACTGAGCAGAGAACTCCGGCAAAAGATGAAAGGCCGGTTTGAGAAAAAAGAACAGGTAATGCTTTTTCTGAACAGAAGAGGATACGCAGGTTTTGTATCCTGCCGGTCCTGTGGACATGTGATGAAGTGTCCGCATTGTGATGTTTCTCTTTCGGAGCATAATAATGAAAGGCTTTTATGTCATTACTGTGGATATGAGACAGGAAAACCCCGGATATGCCCGGTGTGCGGATCGCCTTATATTGGCGGATTTAAGGCAGGAACACAGCAGATCGAGAAGGTAGTGCGGGAAGATTTTCCAGAAGTCAGGACTCTCAGAATGGATTTTGATACAACAAGAACCAAGGGCAGCTATGAAAAGATCCTTGCAGCTTTTGCTGCTCATGAGGCAGATATACTGATTGGAACACAGATGATCGTTAAGGGGCATGATTTTCCGGATGTCACACTCATGGGAATAGTAGCAGCGGATCTTTCGCTGAATGCAGAGGATTATCGATGTGCGGAACGTACCTTTCAGCTTCTCTGTCAGGCAGTCGGCCGGGGAGGACGGGGGGAAAAACCGGGAGAGGCAGTGATCCAGACCTATCATCCGGATCATTACAGTATTCAGGCGGCGGCAGTGCAGGATTATCAGGCATTCTATGAGGAAGAGATGAGTTACCGTATGCTTCTGGATTATCCGCCTGCGGCACATATGCTGGCAGTTCTGGGTTCAGGTCCGGAAGATGAGAAACTGGTTCAGGCAATGTATTATCTGAAACTTTATATAGAAAGGATATACAGAGAAAATGACCTGCATATCATTGGCCCGGCATATGCGTCAGTTGGAAAAGTTAAGGATATTTACAGACAGGTTATCTATTTAAAACATAAAGATCATAAAACGCTGGTACATATCAAAGACCAGCTGGAGAAATACATAGAGATAAATTCCGGTTTCCGGAAAATATACATACAATTTGATTTCAGTTAATTATGGCAGATTTTTTCAAAATCTCATTACTGAAGTAATCTGCTGCAGAAGGGAAAACCGGAAGGCAGTAATTTCTGAAATCGTGATATAACAATAATCAAGATATCAGGTTAGGGGCAAAATATCTTTTGATTCTAACATCATAATCAAAGAAGAGGAGAATAAAGAAATGGCACTTAGAAAAATCAGATTACAGGGCGACGAAGTACTTGCAAAGGTCAGCAGACCGGTAGAAAAAATGACACCACGTATTCATGATCTGATCGGGGATATGCTTGAAACCATGTATGATGCAATGGGAGTTGGCCTCGCTGCACCACAGGTAGGTATGCTGAAGCGTATTGTTGTGATCGATATAGGAGAGGGTCCTATCGTGCTGATCAATCCTGAAATCCTTGAAACATCAGGCGAACAGACTGGTGATGAAGGATGCTTAAGTGTACCTGGAATGGCTGGTCAGGTAACACGTCCGAACTATGTAAAGGTAAAAGCTCTGGATGAGGATATGAATGAAGTAGAATATGAAGGGGAAGGTCTTCTTGCGCGTGCTTTCTGCCATGAGATCGATCATCTGGACGGACATATGTATACAGAACTGGTAGAAGGAGAACTTCATCAGGTTTCCTATGATGAGGATGAGGAGTGATAATCAAATGAAGATAGTATTTATGGGAACACCGGATTTCGCAGTGCCGTCATTACATGCACTGACAGAAGCCGGATATGCGGTGGCAGCAGTGGTGACTCAGCCTGACAAACCAAAAGGGAGAGGTAAGACATTATTGCCAACACCTGTAAAAGAAGAAGCCGTTATGCACGATATTCCGGTATATCAGCCGGAGAAAGTGAGAAATAACCCTGAATTTCTGGAGATTCTGAAAGAAATCAATCCTGAGATCATAGTTGTTGCTGCATATGGACAGATTATTCCAAAAGAAATCCTGGAACTTCCGAAATTTGGATGTATCAATATTCATGCGTCTCTTCTTCCGAAATACAGAGGAGCAGCGCCTATCCAGCAGGCTGTGATCGACGGGGAAAAAGTATCAGGTGTAACGATCCAGCAGATGGGAGAAGGTCTTGATACCGGTGATATGATTTCAAAGATAGTGATTCCGATCTCTCCGACAGAAACAGGTGGAAGCCTGTTTGGAAAACTTGCGCAGGCCGGTGCGGATCTGCTGATCAAGACGCTTCCATCTATTGAGCAGGGAACTGCGGAGTTTGAAAAACAGCCGGAGGAGAGTCCTACACCTTATGCGGCTATGATCACCAAACAGATGGGACTGATGGATTTCAGAAAATCTGCAGAAGAACTGGAACGCCTTGTACGCGGCCTGAATCCATGGCCAAGTGCTTATACATTTCTTAATGGAAAAACTCTGAAAGTGTGGAAATGTAAAGTCAGCACTGAGAAAACAGATGCTGTTCCGGGAACAATCTTCCTGGCAGATAAAGAGGGGATCCATACAGCATGTGGAGAAGGAGTGCTGATTCTTACAGAGATACAGCTGGAAGGTAAGAAGCGTATGGAAACAGAAGCCTTTCTCCGGGGATATCACATTGAAAATGGAATTGTTTTTACAGATCATAAGGAGTGATTAGATGTACGGATATTATTATTTTGATCCTACGTATTTACTGCTCGTTATCGGAATGGTGCTGTCTTTACTGGCATCTGCAAAGGTAAAGAGTACATTTTCTGTTTACAGCAGAGTGCGCAGTGCATCGGGGCTTACAGGCGCCGATGCTGCCAGACGGATTCTTCGTATGTCGGGAATTACGGATGTTACGGTAGTACCCATATCCGGCAGCCTGACAGACCACTATGATCCGGGAAGTAAGAAACTGGCACTTTCCCAGGATGTATATGATAAAACATCTGTGGCTGCGATCGGGGTGGCTGCGCATGAATGTGGACATGCTATTCAGCATGCGACTAACTATGTGCCATTGAATCTTCGCTCTGCGATTGTGCCTGTTGCAAACATCGGTTCCACACTTTCCTGGCCATTGTTTCTGGCAGGACTGATTTTCTCAATCCGTCCACTGCTGACTGTTGGAATCATTTTGTTTACATTTGCGGTTCTTTTTCAGCTTGTAACTCTTCCGGTAGAATTTAATGCATCTTCAAGAGCATTGAAAATGCTTGGAAGTTCAGGAATGCTTGGAGCTGATGAGGTAAAAGGTGCAAGAAAAGTCCTTACAGCAGCGGCACTCACCTATGTTGCAGCACTTGCTTCATCAATTCTGCAGCTTTTAAGACTGATCATACTTGCCGGAGGAAGAGACCGTGACTAATGGAATAAATACAAGAGAACTGATATTGCAGATATTACTGGAAATCGAGGAAGAGGGAAAACACAGCCATATCGCTATCCGCAATGCTCTTTCCAAATATCAGTTCCTTCCAAGACAGGAGAGAGCTTTTATTACCAGAGTCTGCGAAGGAACACTGGAATATCGTATTTTAATAGATTATATTATTGATTCATATTCAAAAGTATCTGTAGATAAAATGAAGCCTGTGATCAGGGAAATCCTGAGAAGTGCAGTTTATCAGATCAGGTTTATGGACAGTGTGCCGGACAGCGCAGTGTGTAATGAAGCGGTGAAGCTGGCACAGAGAAAAGGCTTTTACAGCCTGAAACCTTTTGTAAACGGTGTTCTTCGTACGATTGCCAGAGAGTGGAAAAATCTGAAACTTCCTTCAAGGGAAGAAAATCGGGTCAGATATCTGTCTGTCAGATATTCTATGCCGGAAACACTGGTAAACCGTTGGCTTGAGGATTACGGGGAAGAAAAAACAGAAAAGATCCTTACAGAGTTTCTCACTGAGAAACCGATCACAGTACGATGCAGAACTCATAAATATCCACAGAAAGAGATTTATGAGAGCCTGGTCGATCAGGGAGTGGAAGTGAAACCTGCACCTTATCTTCCCTATGCATATGAAATTTCAAATTATAACCATATTCTTGCACTGGATGCATTTATACAGGGGAAAATCCAGGTGCAGGATGTAAGCTCCATGCTGGTGGCAGAAATTGCAGATCCGCAAAAAGGGGATTATGTGATAGATATGTGCGCAGCACCTGGTGGAAAGAGTCTCCATGTTGCAGATAAAATGGGAGATTACGGAACAGTAGATGCACGCGATATCAGCCAGTACAAAGTGGATATGATCGAAGAGAATATTCACAGAACAGACTGCATTAATGTGCAGGCTCATGTGATGGATGCTACGGTATTTGATGTAGATTCAGAACTCAAGGCAGATGTCGTTCTGGCAGATGTCCCATGTTCCGGATATGGAGTAATTGGAAAGAAGCCGGAGATCAAATACAGGGTGACAGCACAGAAGCAGGAAGAGATTGTAATCCTTCAGAGAACAATCCTTGACAATGCGGCAGAATATGTGAAACCGGGCGGAGTGCTGGTATTTAGTACCTGTACTATCGCAAAGGAAGAGAATGAAGAGAACATGTTGTGGTTTATGAATAATCATCCGTTCAAACTGGAGAGTATTGATCCGTATCTTCCGGAAGAACTGCATTCTGAGACAACAGCTCTGGGTTATCTTCAGCTTCTGCCGGGAGTACACAAAACAGATGGCTTCTTTATTGCAAAATTCAGGAGAAAATAAGTAATGACAGACATTAAGTCAATGACGATCGACGAATTAAAGAAACTGATGACCACTCTGGGAGATAAGCCTTTTCGTGCGAAGCAGATTTACAGCTGGCTGCATGAACACCTTGTTACTTCTTATGATGAGATGACCAATCTTTCCAAAAGCCTGAGGGAAAAACTGAAAGAATATCCTGTCACAGCACTGAAGATGGTAGATGTACAGACATCCCGGATTGACGGTACACAGAAGTATCTGTTCCGTCTCAGTGATGGAAATGTGATAGAGAGTGTTCTCATGCGGTATAAACATGGAAATTCTGTCTGTATTTCTTCTCAGGTGGGATGCCGCATGGGATGCAGATTCTGTGCATCTACCATAGGAGGACTGACCAGATGTCTTCTCCCGTCAGAAATGCTGGATCAGATATACAGGATACAGGCTCTGACAGGAGAAAGAGTTTCCAATGTTGTGGTCATGGGAACGGGGGAACCTCTTGATAATTATGAAAATCTTCTCAGGTTTATACATATCCTGACAGAAGAAGGAGGACTTCATATCAGTCAGAGAAACCTGACTGTATCTACCTGTGGGCTGGTTCCGAAGATTTATGATCTTGCAAAAGAAAAGCTTCAGATGACACTTGCACTTTCCCTTCACGCACCTAATGATGTGAAGCGACGGGAACTGATGCCGATCGCAAACAAATACAGCATGGATGAGGTTCTGGAAGCCTGCCGTTATTATTTTAAAGAAACCGGGCGCAGGATCACATTTGAATACAGTCTGGTAGCCGGAGTTAATGACAGCGATGAGGATGCAAGGGAACTTTCCGGCAGAATCAGAGATATGAACTGCCATGTAAATCTGATCCCGGTAAACCCTATTAAGGAACGTTCCTTTGTGCGTTCAACAAGACAGGCTGTGGAGAATTTCAAAATAAAACTTGAAAAATGTGGAATAAATGTTACTATTAGAAGAGAAATGGGCAGTGATATTGATGGTGCCTGTGGACAGTTAAGAAAAAGTTATATGGAAAAAACAGAAAGCGAGAAGTGACATGAGGATATATTCAGCTACTGATGTCGGGCAAAAGCGGAAGATGAACCAGGATTATGTGTTCGCAACTGCTGACCCGGTTGGAAATCTTCCGAATCTGTTTGTTGTTGCAGATGGTATGGGTGGTCATAATGCAGGTGATTATGCATCCTCTCATGCGGTTACATCCATGGTGGAGGAAATCCGGCAGGATGCGGATTTTAATCCGGTAAAGGTAATCCGTCATGCCATTGAATGTGTAAATACCGAGATTCTTACCCAGGCACAGCAGGATGAGAAACTCAGAGGAATGGGAACAACGATAGTGGCAGCTACTATCGTAGGACATTACGCTTATGTGGCAAATGTAGGTGACAGCAGACTTTATGTGATCGGAGAGAAGATTCAGCAGATAACAAGGGATCACTCACTGGTGCAGGAGATGGTAAGAATGGGAGAACTTGACCCTGAACAGGCAAGGAAGCATCCGAAGAAAAATATCATTACAAGAGCACTTGGAGCAGAGAAAACAGTGGATATTGATTTCTTTGATCTGAAACTGGAACCCGGAGATGTAGTTTTGATGTGTTCGGACGGGCTCAGCAACATGGTTGAGGACAGCCAGCTGAGGGAAATCATTTCTGACACATCTACAGATCTGGATGAAAAAGGCAGGATACTTATAAGAGAAGCAAACCGCAATGGCGGCAAGGATAATATTGCAATTGTATTGGTAGAACCATTCACAGACGAGGTGAAAGCATGTTAAAAACGGGAATGATCATAGCAGAACGCTATGAGATATTAGGAAAAATTGGTACCGGCGGAATGGCGGACGTATACAAGGCAAAAGACCATAAGCTGAATCGGTTTGTTGCTGTAAAAGTTCTTAAGCCGGAATTCAGAGAGGATACGACGTTTATCCGCAAGTTTAAAAGTGAGGCTCAGGCTGCAGCAGTCCTGACACATCCGAATATAGTGAATGTATTTGATGTTGGTGACGATAACGGAGTTTATTACATTGTTATGGAGCTTATTGAGGGAATTACTCTCAAGGAGTACATTTCCAAAAAGGGAAAGCTTTCTGTAAAAGAAGCAACCAGTATTGCAATCCAGGTCTCCATGGGACTGGAAGCTGCACACAGCCATGGGATTGTACATCGTGATGTAAAACCGCAGAATATTATCATTTCCATGGATGGAAAGGTAAAAGTAACAGATTTTGGTATTGCAAGAGCCGCTTCTTCCAATACCATAAGCTCAAATGTAATGGGATCTGTTCATTACAGTTCACCGGAACAGGTCAGAGGCGGATACAGTGATGAGAAGAGTGATATTTATTCACTGGGTATCACAATGTATGAAATGGTTACAGGGAAGGTTCCTTTTGACGGAGATACCACAGTAGCTATTGCTATCAAACATCTTCAGGAAGAGATTGTTCCTCCAAGTATTTATACACCGGAGCTTCCCCACAGTCTGGAGCAGATCATTCTGAAATGTACACAGAAAAGCGTGGATCGCCGTTATCAGAATATGGAGGATGTGATCGCAGATCTGAAGCATTCTCTGATCGATCCACAGGGAGATTTCGTAACGCTGACGTCTGTGGATAACGAAGCAAAAACAGTTGTGATCTCAGATAAGGAGCTTGGCGAGATCAAACATATGCCGAAGCAGATCGCAAAGTCAGAACCTGAGGCTCTGGAAGAAGAAATCAATGAAACAGATTATGATGATGAGCCGGAAGTGAAAAAGCACGGGAAGAAATCAGATAAGCCTGAGAAAAAGAAAAAAAGAGGCGGACATGGGCTGACTATTGTAATGCTTCTGATGGGTGTTGTGATTCTGATAGCAATCATTCTGGTCGCAGGAAAGGCGTCCGGACTTATTGGAAGTAACAATGATACAGACAAAAAAACTGAGGCCTCAGATACATCGGAATCAGATGATGACGGAATGATAACTGTGCCGAATCTGGTAGGAAAAACAGAGGATGAAGCAAAGAATATCACAAAAGATATGAAACTGGGTATTCAGCCTATGGGCGAGGAGGCTTCAAATCAGGCAAAAGGAACCATTTCTTCACAGGATATTCCAAAGGGAAGTAAAGTAGAGCAGTATACGACCATTAAGTATTATATCAGCAAGGGTGCGCAGAAGATCACAATTCCGGATGTGGATGGACAGACCGGAGTAGACGCACAGCAGACTCTGGAAGATATGGGATTAACTGTTGAGATACAGAAAGAATACAGTGAATTAAATGATGATGGTACTCCGGTTACAGATCCGGGATATGCAGTCTCCACAACTCCGGCAGCCGGAAACTCTGTTTCAGCAGGGGACAGCGTAACACTGATTGTCAGTCGAGGCGTGGACTATGGAGACAGTGTGGAGGTTCCAAGTGTTGTCGGAATGACAAAGAATGATGCAGTTACTACTTTTGGCAAGTTCCTCAATGTGGAAGTAAAAGAGGAAAAGAGTACAGAGGTGGCAGAAGGAGAAGTAATTTCACAGGAACCGGAAGCCGGAAACTGGGAAGATCCGGATAATGTAAATGTTGTGATCACAGTAAGTACCGGAGATCAGGAACCTTCGGCTCAGAGTGACAGCGCAGATACTGCTGCATCATCTGATGCTCCGGCACAGACAGCAGATAACAGTGCGGCGGCAGCAGCCGGGGAAGTATGGAAATGTACACAGACTCTGAATACTCCGTCAGGATATTCCGGAGGTCCGGTACGTCTGGAACTGATCCAGAATGTAAACGGAACACCGACTGCTTCAGTTGTTCTGGAAGATCAGGTAATCCAGTTCCCGTATGATCTGAATATCACAGGTGCACCTGGTATCAGCGAGGGTACTTTGTATCTGTCTGAACAGATTAACGGCACTTATAAGGAACTCGGAAATTATTCTATTACATTTGCTAAGGCTGAATGATCCATGCAGGGAAAGATAATAAAAGGAATTGCAGGATTTTATTACATCTATGCAGAAAATGATGAGATTTATGAATGCAAAGCAAAGGGAATATTCAGAAAAGATAAACAGAAACCTCTTGTAGGGGATAATGTGGAGATAGAGGTTTTGGATGAACAGGAGAAGGAAGGCAGTGTGACTGCCATCCTTCCCAGAAAAAATTCATTGATCCGTCCGGCCGTTGCCAATGTGGATCAGGCTTTTGTGATTTTTGCAATGGAGAATCCTAAACCTAATTTTATGCTGCTTGACCGTTTTCTGATCATGATGGAGAAAGAGAATGTTCCGGCAGTCATATGTTTTAACAAGAAAGATCTTGCAAAACAGGAAGAACTGGAGCTTTTATATGAAACCTATAAGAGCTGTGGATATGATGTGATTTTTTCCAGTACTTTTAATGGAGAGGGACTGGATGAGATACGTGAGATCCTGAAAGGAAAAACAACTGTAGTTGCAGGACCTTCCGGTGTGGGAAAATCTTCAATTACCAATGCACTGCAGGAAAATGTACAGATGGAAACCGGGGAGATAAGTAAGAAGCTGAAACGTGGAAAGCATACCACGCGTCATTCTCAGGTGATACCGGTGGGACATGATACTTATCTGATGGATACACCGGGATTTTCTTCTTTATATCTGACAGATATAGAAGAACAGGAACTTAAGGCGTATTTTCCGGAGTTTCGCAGATATGAAGAACAGTGCAGGTTTCAGGGATGCAGACATATCCATGAACCGGACTGTGGCGTGAAAGCAGCATTGGCAGAGCATAAGATCAGCCAGCTTCGCTATGAAGATTATCTGGGACTTTATAATGAATTAAAAGAGAAAAGGAGATTCTAATTATGTATCAGTTGTGCCCTTCTATTTTATCGGCAGATTTTAACCGTTTGGGCGAACAGATCAAAACCCTGGAAAAAGAGGGGATTGAATGGCTTCATATTGATGTTATGGATGGTGATTTTGTACCGAGTATTTCTTTTGGAATGCCGGTGATAAAGTCTATCCGAAAGGAATCAAAGTTGTTTTTTGATGTACATCTCATGGTTACAGAGCCTGAGAGATATATCAGAGATTTTGTGGAATGTGGGGCAGATTCCATTACAGTACATGCGGAGGCATGTGAAGATCTTGAGAGAACTATTGAACAGATCAGGGAAGCAGGTGTGAAGGTGGGAGTTTCCATCAAACCGGCTACACCTGTAAATGATATAAGTCATATGCTCAGCGATGTGGATATGGTTCTGATCATGACTGTACAGCCGGGATTTGGCGGTCAGAAGTATATGGAAGAATGTACGGAAAAGATCAGGGAAGTACGTGAACTGATCGAGGCCGAGGATCTGGATGTAGATGTTCAGGTTGATGGTGGTATCAATGATGAGACAATGGAGACAGTGCTCACAGCAGGTGCAAATCTGCTGGTAGCAGGTTCTTCTGTTTTCAACGATGATCTGGCAAAAAATGTAAAACATGCCAGAGAACGAATGGATGAGATCATAAGAAGGATTGACTGAGGAAGAGCATGATAGATACGATAATTGTAAGCGGGGGCAATATCCACAGTGATTTTGCCCTCGATTTTTTAAAAAAGAATGAAGCCTGTCTGATCGCAGCTGATAAAGGGCTGGAATTCTTTCTGGAGCATCAGCTTTTGCCGGATGCAGTTATTGGAGATTTTGACAGTCTGTCTGAAGATGGAAAAAAATTCCTGGAAATTCAGGAAGAAAGAAGTATGGACAGTGAAATTCCCTATGGTGGAATGACTGAGTGGAAATTGCAAAAAGGCTTTGGAAATGAAAAAAAAGAAATAAAAGTTATCCGCCTGAGACCGGAAAAAGATGACTCAGATACACAGTCTGCCATGAATTATGCGATCAGGACCGGTGCGAAAAAGATAGTGATCTTTGGTGTGACAGGAAACAGAGTAGATCATCTTATGGCGAATTTCGGACTCCTTGTCCTGGCACAAAACCAGGGGGCAGAAGTAACACTTGTGGATCAGTATAATTATATGAAGCTTATTTCAGACGGAACAGTTCTGAAAAAGTCAGAACAGTTTGGAAAATATGTGTCATTTTTTCCATTTGGAGGAAATGTGACAGATCTGACTCTGGAAGGATTTAAATATCCCCTGAGTAACTATTGTCTGACAGCAGCAGACAGTGGACTTACTGTAAGCAATGAGATCATCAGCGAACATGCCAGAGTTACATTTAGCTCAGGGGTGTTGCTTATGATAATGTCAAGAGAGTGAATTACTCGGTAACTGAGTTACCAGAGCATCTGAATTAAGGCGGTATCCCGCCTTTTTTCAGGGTGCATCCATGGCACCACTACTGTTTGCTCTTTAGAGCTA
>OBXI01001393.1_pt1 | contig 14105 bp, 9 predicted proteins | sample 1538161 | NCBI WGS metagenome assembly OBXI01 (sample SAMEA2580142, study PRJEB22360) | human gut metagenome | biome: human gut; feature: human-associated habitat; material: faeces | place: Denmark | collected 2008/2010 | reverse complement strand
TGAGCTTTCTAAACGTCGTTATATGTTTAATGCTAGTCTGAAATGGGATATAACAGATTGGGTGAATGTAACAGGGCGAGTACGTGTGGATAATTCAGATAGCGATAGTTATGAAAAGTATTATGCTAGTACACGAGGTACTTTTACAGAAAGTAGTTCTAAAGGTTATTATGGACATACTAAACAAAATGATCGGTCTGTTTATGCTGATGTAATGGCTAGCATAAATAAGAATTTCTTTGATGACAAACTTTCATTGAATGCAACTGTTGGTGCTTCTATTAATGATATTCAGGAAGATGCTATGTATCTAAAGGGAGGATTGGAGCAAATTCCTAATTTCTTCCATTATGGCAATATTAATGTCAATACTTCCAAGCGTAATGAATCAAAATGGCATGATCAAGTACAAAGTGTTTTTGCAAGTGCAGAATTAGGATGGAATCATCAATTGTATTTGACTGTCACTGGGCGTAATGACTGGGCATCTCAATTAGCTTTTACCAGCAAAGGTTCCTACTTTTATCCGTCTGTTGGTCTGTCATGGCTTGTTAGTGAATCTGTAAAGCTACCAAAAGCTATTTCTTATTTGAAAGTTCGTGGTTCGTGGGCGGAGGTCGCTTCTTCCCCTAATCGATACCTTACCCAAATGCAATATACTTATAATGAGCAAACAAATACATATGAATATCCTGCAAGTCATTATAATACTAATCTGAAACCAGAAAATACAAAATCATGGGAACTAGGCGTCAATGCTAAATTCCTTGGCAACCGTATTAATTTAGATATGACCTTCTATCGTTCTAATACCTTCAATCAGACATTCTATGTTGATGCATCGGCTTCATCTGGATATAAGAATAATATTGTGCAGACTGGTAATATTCAGAATCAGGGTATTGAGCTGGCTTTAGGATATTCTGATACATTTGATAAAGTGAAGGTATCTACAAATTTCACTTACACTCTTAATCAAAACAAGATCGTTAGTTTAGCGAATGGTGCCATCAATCCGGAAACCGGCGAAGCTATCGAAATGGAGTATTACTCAAAAGGAACATTGGGAACTAGTGGTGGTCCGACTTTAAGACTCTATGAAAACGGATCAATGGGAGATATTTATATCAATCAGCGTTTGCGTCAGTCTCCTAATGGATATATTTGGAAAGACCCCTCTAATGGAAGTTTGGCTATTGAAAATACGGAATACCGCAAGGTTGGCTCTATTCTTCCTAAATATTATTTGGGATGGAATGGTAGTGTTGCTTGGAAGGGATGGAATCTTGGATTTGCATTCACCGGGCGTTTGGGAGGATTATTTGTATCGGATACACAAGCCATGATTGATAAATATGGTGTATCTGAAAGTTCTGCAGTTGCTCGTCAGGCAGGCGGTGTATGGGTTGGAGACAGTAAAGTGGATGCTGAGGAATATTATAGTAAAGTAACTACTGCTGTTGGTACTTATTATACATATAGTGCAACGAATATTCGCCTTTCTGAACTGAGCTTGAGCTACCAACTTCCTAAAACATGGTTCAAAAATCATGTAAATATGACACTGGGGCTTACAGGAAAGAATTTATGGATGATTTATTGTAAAGCACCTTATGATCCGGAAAGTACATCTTCTGTCACTAGTAATTTCTATCAGGGGGTTGACTATTTTCAACAACCTAGTTTGAGAAGTCTCGGATTTAATGTCAAACTAACATTCTAGTTTAGATTATGAAAAAGAATAAGATAATAAAGAAGTTTGCAAAACTGTCTGTGTATACTTTGTTAGTAGCACTAGGAACAGGTTGTACCGATAAATTTGAAGAGTATAATACAAATCCCTTTGGACCTAAACCTGACCAAATGCTGGGTGATAATGCAATCACCGGATCATTGATTAAAAGCATGATTCCTGCATTAGTACAAGGACAACAGAACAATTCACAGATGTTGGATCAGATGATTGGATCTGAATATGGTGGAGAAATTACTTGTATCGCCCAATGGGGTAATGGAGGTAATTATTATACTTACAATCCAAGAGTTGGGTGGTATGGAAATATGTTTGATACTACTATGCCACAGATTTATACCGGATATTTCCAGATACGTGATCTTTCTGATGGCAAAGGATTGGCTTATCAATGGGCACAGATTCTTCGTGTGGCAGCTTCACTTAAAATTAGTGATTGTTATGGACCGATTCCTTATTCTCAAATTACAGGAACTGCTTTTACTGTAGAATATGACAATATGGAGGATCTTTATAAACACATGTTTGATGATTTGGATGAAGCGATTTCCGCTTTTAAAGTAGCAGTGTTAGGTAATGAAGATATGAGTTCTTTATCAGAATACGATCTTGTATTTAATGGAGATTTTAACAAATGGGTGAAATTTGCCAATTCTTTAAAGCTTCGTATGGCAATGCGCATTTCTAGTGTTTCTCCAGCACTTGCCAAGGAGAAAGCAGAAGAAGCTGTTTCTGATGTAATTGGTGTGATGACATCTGCATCAGATGCTGCATATAGTAAATATAATGACGGTATGAATCCATATTATCGTGTTACTTCTTCATGGAATGAAATTCGTATCAGTGCTAATATCACTTCATATTTAAGCGGTTATAATGATCCTCGTTTGGCTAAATATGCATCAGAAGCAGATGCTTCTATCGGTGGAGGACAAATAGGAGTGCGAAATGGTATTTACCAAAGTGCTACAACTCAGGCAAATTATACAAAATTCTCCCGCCTGAATATTGGTATAGATGATGAATTGCTCATTATGTCTGCATCTGAAGCTTATTTTTTACGTGCAGAAGCTGCATTGATGTATAAATGGAATATGGGAGGAACTCCCAAAGAACTTTATGACGCAGGAGTGACAGTGTCTATGGAAGAACGTAAAGCTACTATTGGCGATTATTTGAAAAGTGAAAAGGTTCCTGCTGCTTACAGTGATCCTTCGGATTCAGGTAAGGATATAGCAGCAGTGTCAACTGTAACTCCGAAATATAATGAATCAGCAAGTGTTACAGAGAATTTGGAGCGTATTTTGATTCAGAAGTGGATTGCCAATTTTCCGAATGGTTGGGAAACGTGGGCTGACATTCGTCGTACAGGTTATCCTAAACTATTCCCTATCGTGAATAATCTGAATACAGATGGGGTGACAGTGCAGCGTGGTATGCGTCGTTTGCCTTTCCCTCAGTCAGAATATAATACGAATAATGCAAATGTGAAAGCAGCTGTATCAATGTTAGGTGGTGCAGATAACTCTGCCACAGATCTTTGGTGGGCTAAGAAAAATTAAATCAGAACGTTAAAATAATTTTTATTATGAATACGAGCAAATTGAAAAAAATAATATACGGAATAGGAATTTCTCTCTTTTTTTCGCAGGGATTCTTAAATATCGCATGTAGTGATTGGACCGACATAGAGGCGAAAGATTATTATGAACCTCCTACGCAAGGTTATGAAAATAATTTGAAGGATTATTTTAACTCTCCACATAAGATTATGTTTGGCTGGTTTGGTAACTGGGCAGGTAAGGGAGGTTCTTCCATGCAATATGCTTTATGTGGATTACCGGACAGTACGGATTTTGTGAGCCTTTGGCTCTGTTGGGGAAATCTGACGGTTGAGCAACAGGCTGATTTAAAAGACTTTCAGGCTAAGGGTTCCAGAGCAGTGCTTTGTTGGCGCGCAGGAGATATTGGTGATAATCTCACACCGGGGGGTAACGATGATGCAGTGAAGGAAGCGTTTTGGGGCTTTGATCCTAAAGATGAGCAATCTTGCATTGAGGCTGCTAAGAAATATGCACTTGCTATTGTAGATACATGTAACAAATATAATATCGATGGATTTGATTATGATATTGAGGATTGGGGGACTTTAATGAACTCCAGTATGCCATCAGTACCCAATGCGTTTATGAAGACTTTACGTGAGGAGTTTGATAAGACGGGGAAAATGTTGGTTGCTGATATCCCTGGTGGTGCAGGTTGGTTGAGCTTTTATGAAGTGCTTTCAGAGGAAACAGTTCTAAGTCTTGATTATATAGCTTGGCAGACCTATGAACTAGGACATTCTGGATTGGATTCTTTCTTTGAAGCTGTACGTAGAAGTCACCCTAATGTCTTTAAAGAAGCTATGGGGAAATCTATTGTGACTGCAACTTTTGAAAGAGCAGTGGATAAGCATTACTTTACCGAGCAACAGAGCTATCATCCGGCTTGTGGAATAGAACATGCAGGTATGGGGGCTTATCATATTGAGTATGATTATCCTGGAAATCCTGATTATCCCACAGTGCGTGCAGCTATTGCTGCACAGAATCCTCCTATTAATAACTAAAAGAAAGGGTTAAACAATGAAGAGAATATCTTTACTTAAAATAATGGCATTTGGGGTACTGGCACTGGTCCATACTGCATGTGAAAATGCTAAGTATGATGTTATAGATAATTTAGTCTATATAAATGAAGCGTCTACATCCAAAACTAAAGAATTGACATTGACAGAGGGTACGACGCGTACTTCGTTAACTGTACGTTTGGTGAGTATTATCAATAAAAGCTAATTTATTTATTGACGAATCTGTATTAGATGCTTATAATAAGAAGAATGAAACTAATTATAAAATGCCTCCTAAAGAATATATATCATTTCCTGAATCAGTGACAATTGAAGCAGGTTCTGTAAGTGCAGATCCTGTGAATGTTGATATTAAAAGTTTTGAAGCTGAAGGCGGTGCTCAATATGCAATTCCCATCAGTATTAAGAATGTGGAAGGAGGTATTGAGAAGTCGGAATCCTCTTCCAGTTTTTTATTGGTTCTTGTGAAGCCTTTGAAACAAGCTGTTCCTAAATTAACATGGTATAATGGTATGCATGCAGCCCCGGAAGGAGCTTGGGGGTTAGCTTTGCCAAATTATACATTGGAATGGTGGAGTAAAGTCACCTCTAAATCAGGGAACGGTGGATATACTAAGAATAATCAGGCTATAATAAACTCAGGAGGTTTAGGGACAGAACTATATATACGGTTTGGTGACTTAATCTATTCCGAGAATGGTAGCTATAAAAATAATTTCCTACAAGTAAAAACGATGGGGTCTCAATTTGATACAGGTGATCCAACTAAGGGAAAAGGTTTAGAAGCACAAAAATGGTATCATTTTGCAGTGAGTTATGATGCAGCATCCGGTACTACTTTATTGTACCAAAATGGTACTGTAGTTGCCTCATTATCTTCTTCAATAGGACAACCGATGAATATTGATCAATTTCAGATGATTTCTTCAGGAGAAGAATATTTTCCGGATTTCTGTGAAATGTGTCAGGTTCGTTTTTGGAAAGTTACACGCACAGTTAATCAGATAAAGAAATCTATGTATACCGAAGTTGATTATACAGACAAGAATTTGTTGTTGTATCTGCCAATGAATGAAGGTGAAGGAGCTACAATACTACACGATGTAACCGGTAATGGTCATGATGTGGAAATTGGCAATTCTAACCTAGGTAACGAAAACCGTCAAAAGGTGACATGGGAAACATATTCATTTGCTCAATAATTTAAAACAGTATGATATGAAAGCATTATTTAAATATATATTATACAGTACATTTTTTGCTATGTCATTGCCATTAGTCACAGCATGTGACGATGACGAAGCAACAGATCCGTATGATATCAATTATGTCTATATTTATAAACCAAGTGAAACAAATGCTACTTTAGAGTATAAAGGAGACGGAACTTTTTTGAAAGAAATCGCCACCGAACATATTTTGTCTCCTGTCAGGTGTACTAAACCTGCACCACAAGATTTGACCATCCAATTAGCTATTGACAGGTCATTGGTAGATGCATACAACAGTGAATATGGAACGAGCTATGTAGCTTTACAAAATGCAGAACTGGAAAATGCAACTTTGTATATAAAACAAGGGGAATATATCTCTGTAGATACTTTAAAAGTGCATTATACTAATATGGAAGAATTTAAGAACGGATCGGAAAATTATATTCTCCCGATTGCTATAACTTCTATTAATGGAACAGGAGTATCAGCGAGTGAAAGTAATAGTAAGATATTCTTGACATTTGAATCGACTTACAAACCAAATCATGTCACACTGACTTCAAGTAAAGAATATCTGTTAGAGTATCAGTATAGTCAAGGATTTACAAATTTAAGCAGTGAATGGAAGCTTGACGGTATCTTAAAATCGGCATGGGCCGCAGATGGTGACACCAAAGTTACTCTTGCTATTAATCCGGCATTAGTTGGAACGTATAATGCATTGCATGGCACAGATTATTCTTTACTGACTAGTGCAAGTTTGAAGCAATCGACAATAATGATTAAACAAGGAAAAACAACTCCGGAAGAGAGTGTTGCCTTGAGTTTTTCGGATGATATGGCTTCTGTGCAGCTGGGTACTAACTATGTTATTCCAGTGACAATCACGAATGTTGATGGAGTAGGAGCAGATATAGGCGAGAATAAAGTTATATATATTGTTTATAAAACAGCACTTGTCGGATTTTTATCTTGTGTAGACAAACCGGTAGGTTCTGTAATAAATGACCATTCGGGTTGGAGTTTTACTTTGAATGGACAATCTAGCGACTTGTATGATTATGTTCCGGATGGCAGCATACTTGATATCGATTTGGGAAAACAAGAGAATATAAAAACTATTGCTTTACATTTCTATGAATGGTTTTATTCTTCGGAAAGTGCAAGTATAGCGATAAGTAATGATGGAGAGAAATATGAGGATCTTGGTGTAGCTTCAGGATTTGCAAATAAGACAAGTTACATTCTTCTTCTTGTGGCTAAACAAGCGCAATATATAAGAGTAACTTTCCATGGAGCTCTTTATTATTCTCCTTATATTAATACTGTAGGTATTTATACTGAAACTGAATAAAAAATGGCCCAAGTTTATTACTGAATGAGCTTGGGCTATTTGCTGTTTATATCATGTTGTGATCAGTTCTAAGTTTTCTTTGTTAATAAAACTTAGAACTGATTTTTTTCTTGAGTATCTTATATTTTTGGATTGTATTATCTAAAAACTAATTAAAGGAAATGCTATGAGAATCATTCGCCGTATTATTTTTCAGCTGCTTTGTTTGTTGGGAGCATGTTGTTATATTCCTGCAACAGCACAAGTCGTTTTAGTTGATAATGGAAAAACTAAATCCAGGATTATTCTATCAGAAAATGACCAGATTAATCAAATATCAGCAAATTTATTTCAATTGTTCCTTCAGAGAATTTCAGGTTGTACATTTCCCATTGTAAAAGGGCAGAATGCAAAAAAAGGAGATATTATAATCAGTAGCAAAACCCCAGCTGGAGTGACAGAAGACGGTTTCAGCCTATCTACGAAAGATGGAATCTTACGTATTTCAGGCAGTGGGAATGGGACAGTCTACGGAGTTGTAACTTTACTCGAACAATATCTTGGAGTGGATTACTGGGGAGAAAACGAATACTCTTTTAACCCTGCGAAGACAATCGAACTGCCGCTTATCGATAAAATAGATAATCCGGCTTTCCGTTACCGCCAGACACAATGTTATGCTATTCGTACAGACTCCATATATAAATGGTGGAACAGGCTGGAAGAGCCAAACGAAGTGTTTGCTGCCGGTTATTGGGTGCATACTTTTGATAAGTTGCTTCCTGCTTCCGTATATGGAAAAGACCATCCGGAATATTATTCTTATTTTAAAGGCAAACGCCATCCCGGGAAAGCAAGCCAATGGTGTCTGAGTAACCCGGAAGTTTTTGAAATCGTGGCTCAGCGGATTGATTCTATTTTTAAGGCAAATCCGGATAAGCATATTATGTCTGTGAGTCAGAATGATGGTAATTATACCAATTGTACATGTGATGCCTGCAAAGCGATAGATGATTATGAAGGAGCACTCTCAGGAAGTATCATTACTTTTTTGAATAAGCTGGCTGCCCGTTTTCCCGATAAGGAATTTTCCACGCTTGCCTATCTGTATACGATGAATCCTCCGAAACATGTGAAGCCATTGCCGAATGTGAATATCATGCTTTGTGATATAGATTGTGACCGTGAAGTGACTTTGACGGAAAATGCCTCAGGTAAAGAGTTTGTGAAAGCAATGGAAGGCTGGGCTGCCATCACTAATAATATTTTCGTGTGGGATTATGGTATTAATTTTGATAATTATCTGGCTCCGTTCCCTAATTTTCATATCTTGCAGGATAATATTCGTCTGTTCAAAAAGAATCATGCCACTATGCATTTCTCACAGATTGCAGGAAGCAGGGGAGGAGACTTCGCTGAGTTACGTGCCTATCTGGTATCTAAGTTAATGTGGAACCCCGAAGCGAATGTTGATTCTTTGATGCAGCATTTCCTGCATGGATACTATGGAGAGGCTGCGCCATACCTTTATCAGTATATCAAGGTGATGGAGGGAGCGTTGATAGGCAGCGGACAAAGATTGTGGATTTATGATTCTCCTGTTTCCCATAAATACGGAATGCTGAAACCACAACTGATGCGACGTTATAATCAACTGTTTGATGATGCAGAGAAAGCGGTGGCTGAAGATAATAAATTCCTGAAGCGTGTGCAGCGTGCACGCTTGCCCATTCAGTATTCGGAATTGGAAATTGCCCGTACTGAGACTGGTACAGATATGAATGAGATCAGTCCGAAATTGGCACTTTTTGAAGAACGGGTGAAAGAATTTAATGTACCGACATTGAATGAACGTTCCAATTCTCCTGTGGAATATTGCCAGTTGTATCGGGAGAGATATATGCCCCGTGCAGAAAAAAGTGTTGCGATAGGAGCGAAGGTTACTTATCTTATTCCTCCTACCGGTAAATATGCAGAAATCGGAAAAACGGCATTAGTGGACGGACTATTCGGAGGATCTACTTTCGTTGAAAGCTGGATTGGCTGGGAAGGAACAGACGGTGCTTTTGTTATAGATTTGGGTAAAGAGAAAGAAATACATAGTATAGATACGGATTTCCTGCATCAGATCGGAGCCTGGATTCTTTTCCCTCTGAAGGTGGTTTATTCCTATTCTGAAGATGGAGAGAATTATACACATTGGGGAGCACATGATATGCCGGAAAACCGTTCGGGGAAAGTGGAGTTCCGCGGAGTGAAGACTGAATCGGAAATGCCAGTGCATGCCCGTTATGTGAAAGTTGAGGTCACCGGTACGAAAGAATGTCCCGAATGGCATTATGGTGTAGGGCATCCTTCGTGGTTCTTTATCGACGAAGTAACAATAAAATAAAAAAAAGTAGGGGCAAGCGTTAGTAGTTTGCCCTTCTTAGTTGTATTATATATAGATGGGTCAGAAAAATGACCCTTTCATCTATATACTATTGAACTATGCAACAGAATAAAACTGCTTCTCAAGGAAAAACTATCAACCCGATTTATTGGGTACCTACCGCTTATTTTGCAATGGGACTTCCCTTTATTGCCATCAATTTGGTTTCCGTATTCATGTTTAAGGATTTGGGTATTTCTGATACTCAGATAACGTTTTGGACTTCTCTTATCATGATGCCCTGGACACTCAAATTCTTATGGAGCCCTTTTCTTGAAATGTATCGGACCAAAAAGTTTTTTGTACTGGTAACCGAACTGTTGAGTGGTATATTGTTTGGAGTAGTAGCTTTTTCGTTATTCTTTGATTATTTCTTTGCTATCAGTATTTCCACTATGGCGGTGATTGCGTTCAGTGGAGCCACACATGATATCGCTTGCGATGGTGTATATATGGCAGAACTGAATAAAGAGGATCAGGCTAAATATATTGGAGTACAGGGAGCTTTCTATAATGTGGCAAAATTGGTTGCCAACGGTGGATTAGTTGCTTTGGCAGGTATGCTGGCCGAATATTTCGGAGCGATAGAAGGAGCTTCGATAGATGCCAATAAGGGTGCGTATTCATCTGCATGGATGATTATTTTTGCCGTAATTGCTGCAGTAATGGTATTGCTCGGTCTTTATCATATAAAGATGTTGCCTTCTACACAAGTTCCCGCTACCGGCAAGAAGTCTATCTCAGAAATCATGCAGGATTTGGTAAATGTGATTGGGAACTTTTTTACTAAAAAACATATAGTATATTATATCTTCTTCATTATTCTCTACCGATTGGCGGAAGGATTTATAATGAAGGTTGCTCCTTTGTTTCTGCGTGCCTCCAGAGAGGTCGGAGGTCTGGGGCTGTCATTGACAGAAATCGGAACATTGAATGGCGTCTTTGGTTCTGCCGCCTTTGTTATCGGTTCATTGCTGGGTGGAATATTTGTTGCCAGATATGGATTGAAGAAAACTTTATTCATGCTTTGTTGCGTGTTCAACCTTCCTTTCCTTGCTTATACTTTCCTTGCTGTAGTCCAGCCGACCAGTCTTTATCTGATCGGAACATGTATCACAATGGAGTATTTCGGCTATGGTTTCGGATTTGTCGGACTGACCTTGTTCATGATGCAGCAGATTGCTCCTGGCAAACATCAGATGTCACATTATGCATTTGCTTCGGGAATCATGAATCTGGGAGTTATGCTTCCGGGAATGATCAGCGGCTATTTTAGTGATTTACTGGGATACCGTAGTTTCTTTATCTATGTACTGATCGCAACAATTCCTGCTTTTTTGATGACCTATTTTATACCTTTTACGTATGATGATTCAAAAAAGAAAAAATAAATTGCTATTTTTGAGTGATAATAGATAACCAATTACTAAATAAATAATTATTATGAATAAGATTCAAATTCCCTGGGAAGAACGTCCTGTCGGATGTACAGATGTAATGTGGCGTTACTCGCAAAATCCGGTCATCGGACGCTATCATATTCCTTCATCCAATAGTATTTTCAACAGTGCTGTCGTACCTTTCAAAGATGGATTCGCCGGCGTATTCCGTTGTGATAACAAAGCTGTACAGATGAACATCTTCACAGGATTCAGTAAAGATGGTATTCATTGGGATATTAGTCATGAACCGATTCAGTTCAAAGCCGGTAACACGGAAATGATTGAATCCGAATATAAATATGACCCGCGTGTTACGTGGATTGAAGACCGTTATTGGGTAACTTGGTGCAACGGCTATCATGGACCTACTATCGGTATTGCCTATACATTTGATTTTGTAGATTTCTTCCAATGCGAGAATGCTTTCCTGCCTTTCAATCGTAATGGAGTACTTTTCCCGCAAAAGATAGATGGCAAATATGCTATGTTAAGTCGCCCCAGCGACAATGGACATACACCGTTCGGTGATATTTATATCAGCTACAGTCCGGATATGAAATACTGGGGTGAACACCGTTGTGTCATGAAAGTAACTCCTTTCCCTGAAAGTGCCTGGCAGTGTACCAAGATTGGTGCAGGTTCGGTACCTTTCCTTACTGATGAAGGCTGGTTGCTTTTCTATCATGGTGTTATCACTACTTGCAACGGTTTCCGTTATGCAATGGGTTCGGCGATACTCGATAAGGATCATCCCGAAAAGGTACTTTATCGTACCCGTGAATATCTGATAGGTCCGGCTGCACCTTATGAACTTCAAGGGGATGTGCCCAATGTGGTATTCCCATGTGCGGCATTGCAGGATGGTGAGCGTGTAGCTGTTTATTATGGAGCTGCAGATACCGTTGTAGGAATGGCTTTCGGCTATATCCAGGAAATAATTGATTTTACAAAACGAACGAGCATTATCTAAGAAGGATATGAGACGTATATTATTAACTTGCACACTGGCTTTCACCCTTCTCCCCGTATTTGGGGGAGAGGGTAAGGCCCCCCCTATGGATAAGGAAAAGAGTCTGTTGATAGACTATGTAGATCCTTTTATTGGAACGACAAACTTCGGCACCACCAATCCCGGAGCTGTTTGCCCGAATGGAATGATGTCCGTAGTACCTTTTAATGTGATGGGTTCTGCCGATAATACATACGATAAAGATGCACGTTGGTGGTCGACGCCTTATGAACATACCAATTGTTTCTTTACAGGATATTCTCATGTGAATCTGAGTGGTGTCGGTTGTCCTGAACTGGGTTCTTTATTGCTGATGCCTACTACCGGAGAACTGAATGTAGACTATAAGGAATATGGGAGCAAATATAAGGATGAACAGGCTTCTCCCGGCTATTATTCCAATTATTTGACGAAGTATAATATAAAGACAGAAGTCTCTGCTACTCCGCGTACAGGTATTGCCCGTTTCACTTTTCCTAAAGGAGAGAGTCATATACTTCTGAATTTGGGCGAAGGCCTGACCAATGAGAGTGGAGCCATGCTTCGTCGTGTAAGTGACAGCGAAATAGAGGGAATGAAACTATTGGGTACTTTCTGTTATAATCCCCAAGCTGTATTTCCCATCTATTTTGTGATGAGAGTGAACAAAGTTCCCGCCACAACCGGATATTGGAAAAAGCAACGTCCGATGACAGGTGTGGAAGCAGAATGGGATCGCGACCAAGGCAAATATAAATTGTATACCCGCTATGGAAAAGAAATAGCAGGTGACGATGTGGGCGCTTACTTCACTTTTGAAACAGAAGAAGGAGAACAGGTCGAAGTACAGATGGGAGTTTCCTTTGTAAGCATAGAGAATGCCCGTTTGAATCTGGATAAAGAACAGTCGGGAAAAAACTTTGAACAGGTGCTTTCCGATGCCCGTGCACAGTGGAACGATGACTTGTCACGTATCACTGTAGAAGGAGGAACGGATGCACAGAAAACAGTTTTTTATACGGCACTTTATCATTTGTTGATTCATCCGAACGTTCTGCAGGATGTAAATGGTGAATATCCGGCTATGGAGAGCGATCAGATTCTGACAACGAAAGGTACCCGATATACTGTATTCTCTTTGTGGGATACATATCGTAACGTACATCAGCTTTTGACTTTGGTTTATCCCGAACGTCAGATGGAAATGGTACGTACCATGCTCGATATGTATCGTGAACATGGTTGGTTCCCTAAATGGGAATTGTATGGAAGAGAGACTCTTACGATGGAAGGTGATCCAAGTATCCCAGTGATTGTGGATACATGGATGAAAGGATTGCGTGACTTTGACGTAGATCTGGCTTATGAAGCTATGTACAAGTCGGCTACATTACCCGGGGCGGAAAATCTGATGCGTCCGGACAATGATGACTATATGTCAAAAGGATACGTGCCGCTTCGTGAACAATATGATAACTCCGTATCTCATGCACTGGAATATTATATCGCAGACTTTGCCCTTTCCCGTTTTGCGGATGCTTTAGGAAAGAAGAAAGATGCGGAAATGTTCTATAAACGCTCTTTGGGATATAAGCATTATTATAGTAAGGAGTTCGGTACATTCCGACCTATTCTTCCGGACGGAACTTTCTACAGTCCGTTCAATCCGAGGCAGGGAGAGAACTTTGAACCGAATCCCGGTTTCCACGAAGGTAATTCTTGGAATTATACTTTCTATGTACCACATGATGTATATGGATTGGCTAAACTGATGGGTGGAAAGAAACCTTTTGTCAATAAGCTGCAAATGGTGTTTGATGAAGGACTATATGATCCGGCTAACGAACCGGATATTGCTTACGCTCATCTGTTCTCTTACTTTAAAGGTGAAGAATGGCGTACACAGAAAGAGACACAGCGACTGCTGGATAAGTACTTTACGACCAAACCGGACGGTATCCCTGGAAATGATGACACAGGTACGATGTCTGCATGGGCTATTTTCAATATGATAGGTTTTTATCCCGACTGTCCGGGATTGCCGGAATATGCATTGACTACTCCGGTATTTAATAAAGTAACGATCCGCTTGGATCCTAAATGGTATAAGGAAAATGAGCTGGTAATTGAGAGTAATCGTACCGGATCGGAAACTCTTTATATAAATAAGGTGTTATTGGATGGTAAGAAGTTCAATAAATACCGCATTACCCACGATGAACTTGTTCATGGTAAACGCTTGATATTTGATTTGAAATAACACACAGTGTTTCATAGGTATCGTTTTTGGGTTGACAGGGCTGTCGGACTTT
>OBXI01001392.1_pt1 | contig 14107 bp, 10 predicted proteins | sample 1538161 | NCBI WGS metagenome assembly OBXI01 (sample SAMEA2580142, study PRJEB22360) | human gut metagenome | biome: human gut; feature: human-associated habitat; material: faeces | place: Denmark | collected 2008/2010 | reverse complement strand
CAGGTCCTGCCCACCCCCCCCCGAAAAGCCTTCCTCCTGGCCCTTCAGAGCCGTTCCGGATTTATTCCGGAACGGCCTGGTAACGTCAGAGCTCGTCCGGCAGGGAAATGGCGGGATCCTGGCGTCTACTTTTCCAGCAGCCGTCCTCCGTCGTGCCATTCTCCGTACATCCTGTTTTCACGGGTATTCTTCAGAAATTTTTCCAGGCGCTTGCAGAACAGTTCCGGCTGGTTTTTTTTAATTTGAATGGTATCCAGGCGCACATGGCGGTATAGCCGGGGAAACGCCAGGAAATTGGCGTAAATAAGCGGATCCTGTTGAAGGAGCTGTAAAATATACGAGTTCGGGGAGTGAGACGCTGGGCCAGGAAACCGGAGGCCGTCTTCTTGCGGGTGCTGTCAATCCATCCGAAGCACAGGGCTTCCTCCACGGCATCCAGGTAAAGGAGGGCATGTGGGGAAGGTTTCCTCGTTGTGAGAACCCAGCAGCAGGAGGAAGTGAGGTGGTTGTTTTCCAACCATATTCTTAATTCCTTCCGTGTAGTGATGGGAAGAAGGTTGCTTATTTCCATGGCGTTTATAGGTCGGTCTTCCGCTGATGTTCTGAGGGCCGATAATACTTCTCCGGAGCTTGCATTTCCAGCACAGACATGGCTTCTAACCGGGGACAGCTTCGGGAAGGGCGCCTTTCTCAGGAACCGCTTTTCTTTCCGTCTTCTTTTTCCGCCGTTTTTTCCTTTTCCTTCTTCGGAGAGAAACGGCTGGTTTTCTGCTTGTCAAAACAAAAGCCGCCATTATAGATGATTTATGAAGAAGAATGTAGTCTTGTCCTTGCTGGGGCTGGTTCTGCTGGTTTCCGCCGTAGCGGTTTTCAATATGGCATGTGCAGAAAAATCCTCCAACCGTGCGGATATCGCGCGGAAACGGGTAACGCCCGTGCTGAATTCCTTTCTGGAGCCGTGCGGCGCCAGGGTGGGAAGTCTTGTGTTTTTACGGGCCGTAAAGGAAGACTCCGTCCTGGAACTGTGGGTGAAACCGGACAAATCGGAATGCTACATGCTTGCCAAGCGCTATCCGATTGCCGCATGGTCCGGAAAACTGGGCCCCAAGGAGAAGGAAGGGGACAGGCAAACACCGGAAGGTTTTTATGAAGTGGAACCGTCCGGGCTTAATCCCCGGAGCAATTACCATTTGTCTTTCAACATCGGGTATCCGAATGCCTATGACCGCTCCCTGAACCGGACGGGAAGCTTCATCATGGTGCATGGCCGGGATGTTTCCATCGGCTGTCTGGCGATGACCGATTCCGGAATTGAGGAGATTTATACCATGGTGGAACAGGCTCTGGTTCATGGGCAAAAAAACGTTCCCGTGCAGATTTATCCCTTCGTGCCCACTCCGGCGCGTTTGTCAGAGGAAAAGGATTCTCCCCACGCCGCCTTTTGGGCGGACATGGCCCGAGCGTGGGACTGGACGGAACGGACCCGTACTCCGGCCCGGGTGAAGGCCGTCCATGGCAGGCTGGTCGTTGTGGAGCAATAAAAATCCTCCGGTTGAGGACCGGAGGATAAAGGAAGGCCCGCAGAACAGGGGCGGCAGGAGCGCCCCTGATACCGTGTGTCCGGAATGCTCCGGGTTAGACCAGCTGGGCAATCAATTCTTCGCGGTCGCCCGGCAGAAAATCCATCGGGGCAATTTCCGGCAGCGTATAGCAGCCTGCGGCCAGTTTCATGCTGGCGCGGGCGGAAGCCACCATGACCTGGGCGGTCAGAGCCGGATTGTTGATGCGCATTTCAAATGTGAACATCTGGTTCTGCGTGGAGCCGGAAACGCCCTTGCGTTCCATCAGCACGCCGTGGCCCATGTCTTTCAGCACGTCGATGTCGGGCACCTGCAGCACGCGGGTGTCGTCATGGCTGAAGTAGGAATCGGATTTAATGGCGAATTCCACGTCGGAGAATTTGGCGCCTTCTTTCAGCACCACATAAACCATGCGGCGGTGTACGCCGGAACCCGTGGGGATGGTGAGGGAAAGAGCGTCCGCCACTCCTTCCTTGGAACGCGCCACGACGCTGTGGCCCATGCTCATGCCGGGGCCGAAGTTGGTGTACGTGATGCCTTTGGGAGCCATGGCCAGCATCAGGGTGCGGATGACGGAGTCCGTTCCGGGATCCCAGCCGGCGGAAATGATGGAGACGGCGTCATGCTTGATTGCCTGGGCTCCCAGGGAACGGCGCAGGGCCACGATGTCCCCGTGAATATCGAAGCTGTCAACTGTGTTGATGCCGCGGGCGAGCAGGGGCAGAGCCGTTTCTTCCACGCTGCGGGTGGGGGTGCAGAGCAGGGCCGCGTCCACATGGCCCAGTTCCTCCACGTCGCTTACGGTCTTGATGCCGTGTACAGCTTCGCTGCCGGGGCGGCGCACGATACCTGCCAGTTCCATATCGGGAGCGGCGCGCAAGGCGTCCACAGCGTATTTCCCGATGTTGCCGTATCCTACGATGGCTACTTTAATCATCTTGGTAGTAAATAGTAATGGTTCCTAATGGGGCGGAATGTCCGCCCGGCATTTTTTTCCTTTGGCGCATGTTTTTTAAGTGTTTTGGGAACGCATGGCAAGAACGGAGAATGACAGGGGGCTTTGCGGCATGATTGCCGGTTCTTTGAACGGGGGGCGGAGGAATAGAGTCTGATTACTCGGAACTCTTCCAATAAAACGATGAAAAGCAAATTGATTATTCTGAGTATCGCTACCCTTCTGGGGTGCGTTTCCTGCAATACGATAGGCGGGGTGGGCAAGGATGTGGAGGCGGTCGGCAGCGACATTAATTCCGCCGCCCGTTCCACCAGCCGGGCCATGTAAAAAGGTCATGTAGAGACCTTGGACGAAAGCCGCTTCATCCGGGTGGATGAAGCGGCTTTCCAGTAAAAAATGTGCTGCCGCCCGCATGCCCTGATTTCCGGGTGGCCGCAAAGGTTTGGCGTGTTCCATGCAGGATGGAGCCGGACCTTGCCAATTCGTTGGGAACCCCATGGGGATGACTGCCATTCAGGGCAGAATGGCAGGAAGCAAAGTACTGCCTCTTTTCCATTAAAAGAGGGCTTAAAGCAGCGTCCGGCACTTCCCGGGCCTTATTGCATGGACTTGCTGGTGGCCTGGGAGGCGCTGTCAATCTTGCTTCCCATGGCTTCCACGTCTTTTCCTATTCCGCTGATCGTATTGCAGGAGGAGAGAGCGAGGGCTGCGGCGAGCGTCAAAAGGGCGGATTTGATATTCATTAGTCGAAGAGAGGTTGAAAGCCGTATCCTAACCTGCTTCCGGTTTCTTGTCAATGAACCTGCAAGCAGTAGTTTGTTATAGCTTTTTGTTATATTATGCCATAGAATAATTGTATTATCGAATAATAACGCTATTTGCTATAAGAAGCCTGCATTTCATTACAGATTGAAAAATACCATGAAAACATCAGTTGCAGGATATCCCAGAATAGGCTCGTCACGGGAACTCAAAGTTGCCGTGGAACAGTATTTCCGGGGGAAAATGGCACCGGAGGCGTTGTTGGAGACGGGAAGCCGCCTTCGCAGGACGCACTGGCAAAAACAAATGGAGGCGGGCATTGACGGCATCCCTTCCAATGATTTTTCTTTTTACGACCAGATGCTAGATACTGCGGTTTTGTTAAATGCGGTTCCCCAGCGGTACCGGGATTTGGGAATTTCTTCATTGGATACTTATTTCGCGAGGGCTCGCGGCTATCAGGGGCCGGCTGGGGATGTCAAGGCTCTAGCCATGAAAAAATGGTTTAATACCAATTACCATTACCTGGTTCCCGAGATAGATTCCGCCCCCCTTCAGATTTCCGGGAGTAAACCCTTTGACGAATTCCTTGAAGCCCGGTCATACGGGATTGAAACGAAGCCCGTCCTGATTGGGCCGTTTACATTCTTAACGCTTTCCTCATTGGCAGAGGGACGCACGCGGGAGAGTGTCGCCGGGGAGTTGGCCCGGGCGTATGCCGCTATTCTGGCCCGTTTCCATGAGCTGGACGCGGCATGGGTGCAGTTGGACGAGCCCGCTCTTGTCCGTGACCTGGACAGGCAGGATATCGACCTGTTTCTCCGCTTGTATGAATCCATGCTGCCTTCAAAGGGGCGGGTGAAGGTCCTTCTTCAAACCTACTTCGGAGATATCCGCGACTGCTATGAACAGGTTGCCGGATTGGATATTGATGCGGTAGGACTGGATTTTGTGGAAGGAAAGCAGTCGCTGTCCCTGGTGAAAGAATATGGTTTCCCGAAAGATAAGCTTCTTCTTGCAGGCGTCGTCAACGGGAAGAATATCTGGCGCAATCATTATTCCCGGACTCTGGCGTTGCTGGCCGATTTGAAAAAAACGGGTGCCCGCATAGGCATAGGGACTTCCTGCTCCCTTCTGCATGTTCCCTATACGGTCGCTCAGGAGACGAAACTGCCGGAATATGCTTTGAAACACTTCTCTTTTGCCGAAGAAAAACTGCAGGAGCTCCGGGACCTTAGCTTTCTTTTTTCGCTGGAGAACGCGGAGCCAGAAAAGATTTATCAAGTCAATGATGCTTTGTTTCAGTCGGACAGGATAGGAAAAAATGCTGCTGTCCAGGCGGAAGTATTCGCCTTGAAGCCTGACGATTTTACGAGATTCCCGTCTTTTGAAGAGCGGGAAAAGCTTCAGAAAACCCGTTTCCGCCTTCCCCTGTTTCCTACGACGACAATAGGTTCCTTCCCCCAGACTGCGGAAGTCCGCTCCAACCGGGCGGCATTCAGGAAGAACCTCATTTGCGGGGAGCAGTACAGGCAATTCAACTTTGACAGGATTAAAGAATGCATTTCCCTGCAGGAAAAGATAGGACTGGATGTTCTCGTTCATGGAGAATTTGAACGCAATGACATGGTGGAATACTTCGGCGAGCACCTGCAGGGCTTCCTTTTTACGGAAAAAGCCTGGGTACAGTCCTACGGAACCAGGTGCGTCAAGCCGCCCATCGTCTGGGAGGACGTTTCCTGGATGCGCCCCATTACCGTGGAGTACGCCGTCTATGCCCAAAGCCTGACAAACAAACCGGTCAAGGGCATGCTGACGGGGCCGGTCACGATCCTGAACTGGTCTTTCCCCAGAGAAGACGTTTCCCTGGAGGAGCAAGCCCTGCAGATTGCTCTGGCTGTCCGCAAGGAGGTGCTGGCATTGGAAGAGCATGGCATAGGCATCATCCAGATAGATGAAGCAGCCCTGAAAGAAAAATTGCCTCTGCGTCGTTCCGACTGGCATGGAGAGTACCTGGACTGGGCCATTCCCTCGTTCCGCCTCGTGCATAGCGGGGTCAGGCCGGAAACGCAAATTCATACGCACATGTGCTATAGCGAATTTGCGGCTATTATCCGGGAAATCGATTCCATGGATGCCGATGTCATCACATTCGAAGCTTCCCGTTCCAATCTGGACATTCTCGATGCCTTGAAAGAATGCGGGTTTAAGACTGAAATCGGCCCCGGAGTTTATGATATCCATTCGCCCCGTATTCCCGGAGAGACGGAAATTATGGAAAATCTCCATCGCATGCTACGGAAGATTTTATCGGAAAAACTGTGGGTCAATCCCGATTGCGGGTTAAAGACGCGCGGCAATGAGGAAACGATAGGCAGCCTCAAAAATATGACGGCGGCGGCCAGAGCCCTGCGTACGGAATTCCAGTCATGAAGCTTTCCGAATTGTTTCCCCAAAAGAGGGTTCTTTCCTTTGAGGTGTTTCCTCCCAAGCGGACTTCCCCGATCGGGACGGTTTACCATGCTCTGAGCGCTTTGCAGGGATTGAACCCGGATTTTATCAGCGTGACCTATGGTGCTTCGGGAGGCGCGGGAACCAGCGATACGCTTAACATCGCCTCCTCCATCAAGAAGGATTATATGGTTGAGAGCGTAGCCCATCTTCCCTGCATCAGCTTGACGAAGGGAAATGTGTTGGAGCTTCTGGAACAGTTCCGCCGGAACGGAATTGAAAATATCCTGGCCCTTCGCGGTGATTTGCCCCCGGACAGAGAACCGTGCCGTGATTTCACCTATGCCAGCGATCTCATTTCCTTTATTAAGGAACAGGGAAATTTTCACATTCTGGCGGCCTGCTATCCGGAAGGCCATCCCGAATCAAAAAGCATAGTCGATGATATTCGCCACCTCAAGACCAAGGTGGAGGCCGGAGCGGACCATCTCATTTCACAGTTGTTCTTTGGCAACGATATTTTTCACGCCTACCGGGAAAAACTGGATCTGGCAGGCATTTCCGTCCCTCTTGAAGCGGGAATCATGCCCGTCGTCAATAAAAAGCAGATAGAGAGGATGGTTTCCCTGTGCCATGTCCATTTGCCGAAGAAATTTATACGTATGATGGAAAGGTTTGAGCATAACCCCATCGCAATGCGGGATGCCGGCATCGCCTACGCCGTCGAGCAGATTATCGATCTCGTAGCGCAAGGAGTAGATGGCATTCACCTGTATACGATGAATAACCCGTATGTCGCCGGCCGTATTTGCGAAGCTACCGCCTCCATCATCCGGAATTAATCGTCAGTCCGGATTACTTCATAGCCGTATTCGGTGATAACCCGTTTCAGCTCTTCTATATATAGAAGGGCTGAACGGCTTGGGCGGGATTGTTCCCTGTCAATCCATCCGACCAGCATGTATTCCTTGGTTTTGAGCGGTATGGAAATAATGTTCGAGCCGTTCAAATCCTCGCTGAGAACTCCGGAACAGATGGTATAGCCGTTCAGCCCTATCAGAAGATTGAACAAGGTCGCCCGGTCGCTGACATGGATTTCCTTCCTGTGAACGATGGTGCTGAGAATTTCTTCTGAAAAATAAAAGGAATTATAGGTTCCCTGCTCAAAACTGAGGCAGGGGTAATCTTCCAGATCTTCCAGTAAAACCTGCCTGCGGCGCGCCAGGGGATGTGCCGAACTGACAAAGACGTGCGGTTCTGCCCGGAAAAGGGGATGGAAACAGAGATCGTTCTTTTTGAGAAGCTTGCTGATAACCTGCCTGTTGAAATCATTCAGATACAGGATACCCAGGTCGCTCCGGGATTGATGGACATCTTCAATGATCTCGAAGGTTCTCGTTTCTCTCAGTGTCCATTCGTACTCCTGGATGTTCAGTTTTTTGATGAGATTGACGAAAGCATTGACGGCGAAAGCGTAGTGCTGAGTCGAGATGGAAAATTGGCGTTTGAGAGGTTTTGTATTCAGGTAACGCTGTTCCAGAAGTTCCGCCTGTTCCACAACTTGGCGCGCGTAGGAAAGGAATTCCGTCCCTTCCAAAGACAGGGAAATGCCCTTGGAAGAACGGCGGAAGATCTCAAAATTCAATTCATTTTCCAGTTCCCGGACCGCTTTGGACAAGCTGGGTTGGGATATGAAAAGCCGTTTGGCAGCCTCATTGATGGAACCGCTGTTGACGATGCCGATGATATATTTTAGCTGCTGCAGGGTCATGGGGAAAAGGCAAAAGCCTGGTAAAATGGAGTTATTTCTTTTTCAGGTAACGTTCCTCTTCGCTGAAGACGCATCCGCAATACTTCTGCATGTACAGCCGGAGTTCCCTGGCCTTTTGCTGACCTTCTCTGAAACCGGGGCGGAAATCACGGTAAATGAAACGGGTTCCAAATTTCTCTGCCGTTTTTTCAGCGGTCTTTCTCAGTAATTCATGATTCTGGTAAGGGCTGACGAACAGGGTTGAAGAAAAGCCGTCGACCCCGTTTTCTGCGGCAAACCGTGCAGTCTCTTCAAAACGTATCCTGTAACACGTTCCGCAACGGTTTTCCAGGGAGGGGTAAATGGCGCGAATGAAGGGCCGCAGTCCATATTCATCCCTCATAATCAATTTCAGACCGATTTTTGCCGCGTATTCGACCAGCGTATCCTTTCTGGCCTGGTATTCCTTATACGGATGAATGTTTGGATTAAACCAGAATCCGGTTGGTTCCATTCCTTCTTCCCGCAGCATTTCAATGCAGGAAATGGAACAGGGCGCACAGCAGATATGAAGCAGAACACTCATGCGTGCCCGGATATGTACCATGAGCAGGGAAAATCAACAATACTCAATGACGGATAATGAATCAATATGGCGTTTCGCCATCTGCCCGTTAGGTTTGAAGGCAGGCATTCGGATTCTCTTTTCATGTTTCAAACTCTGTTTACCTTCTGGCGGTAAGTGGGCTTTTCCGCTGCGGCATGCGTCCAGCGTCAATATGAACAAGGCTGTCTAGTGCCTCCCTGTCCTGCGGGTTCACCGGCATGTCCGGCTTATTCTCTATGATCGGAATGCGGTATGCCGCTTGTTTCGACTGTGCGGCTACGGGAGAGGTTGTCAGGCGGCCGCTCCTCCCTGCCATGGGAATTCCCGGAACACCGTTCGGAAGCTTCCCTGGGTGGCGGGGCGGTTGCCGTCAGGAAGGCGGGGATGGAGGGGTTAACTCGGGTTGACGGTGGTTGCGGTATCTGCCGCCGGGGCATCGGCTGCGGGAGCAGGGGAGGAAGCTGCGGTTTTCCCTTCCATGGGTTTGCCCAGAAAAGCGGGCAATTCCAGCCCTACGCTTTTGCCGAGTTCATGAAGGGGCAGCGTATCCTTTACCAGATTCTGGACGAATCCTCCCACAGAGGAGTTCCCTCCATTGCCCATGACGACTACCTTGTCGAATTTCAACCCCTTAATGGCGCCGGACTGGAGCTCCACAATCTTGGTAAGCTGTTCCGTCACCAGCAGGTTGGAAGCGGCCTCGGAAGAACCTGCCGCCTGGACGATCTGCTGAAAACCGCGGGCCTTGCCTTCCAGCACGGCTTCAATCGCGGCCGCTTCACCGCGTCCCACCATTTCCATGCCTTCCCCTTCCGCCTTTTTCTTCAGGAGGGTAGCCTGGGCTTCGCCATCCGCCAGTTGGCGGATGGCTTCCGCTTCCGCCCTGCGCTGGATGAGCAGAGCCTGCGCCTTGCCTTCCTGTTCCAGTTTGAGTACTTCCGCCGTGGCCTGGGCCTGCACTTCGCGCTGGCTCTTTTCAATGCGGGCCGTTACCAGGATGTTGGCTTCCTGCGTGGCGCGTTCGCGTTCCGCGCGCTTTAATTCCGCTTCTTTTTCCGCCTGGTAGGCTTCTTCCAGGGTTTTAGCCTCCTGCACCTTCTGGGCCACTTCCGCCAGCTTTTTGGCCTCCGCCTGCTTCACTTGCAGCTTGGCGGCGGATTCCGCAATTTTAATCTGGGCTTCGTTCTGGCCTTCAATGGCGATGGCGCGGGCGTTCGCCACCTGGATGGTCTGGTCCTTTTCCGCTTCCGCTTTGCCGATTTCCCCGCGGCGCGTTTCTTCCGCCACTTTGATGGTGGCGTCATTGATGGCGCGCGCAGCGGCTTCCTTGCCCAGGGCGTTGATGTAGCCGGAAGCGTCCTGGATGTCCGTGATATTGGCGTTGATGAGATGGAGGCCCACTTTGTGCAGTTCCACGTCCACGCCTTCCGTGATGCCCTTGATGAGTTTTTCGCGGTCGGAGTTGATTTCCTCAATGGTCATGGAGGCAATCACCACGCGCATCTGCCCCATGATGATTTCCGCGGCCAGGTTGCGGATTTCTTCCCGGGAACGGCCCAGCAGGCGCGCAGCGGCGTTCTGCATGATTTCAGGAAGGGTGGAGATGCCCACGATGAAGGAGGAGGGTACATCCACGCGTATGTTCTGAGAGGAAAGGGCTCCTTGGAGGGGCACGTCAATATTGATAGGGTTTAGATCCAGGTAGCTATAGGACTGGAGAACCGGAAGCACGAAGGTGGAGCCGCCGTGGTAACATTTGGCCGGCTGGCCTGTGCCTACTTTCCCGAAGACGATGAGGATTTTGTCCGGAGGGCACATGCGGTAGCGGCTGAACAGCCAGGAAGCGGTCAGAATGATGAAGAGAACCAGAATGGCGATGGGGATGATTTTGTCCATAGTCGTCTTGGGGTATGATGATTGGGGTGTTTGTTAATGAAGAGGTTTGACGGTGACGATTCCCGCAGTGACGGCTACCACTTCCACCGGGGTTCCGGAGGGCAGGGGATGTTCCCCTTCCTGAACGGCAGGGAGGTACAGCAGCTGGCTGGGATGGGCGATTGTAACTTGTCCGCCGCGTTGGAGGTTTCCGGGAATGCTGATGTAAACGGAGCCGGTCATTCCCTTGAGGGTTTCATAATTCAGGGTGCCGTCTGATTTAAGGCTCATAATGAAACGCATGGAGATGCCGATGATCAGGAACATCAGCACGCCGGTGAAAAAAGCCGCCGCCAGGGAAGCGTCCATCCCCCAGTCCAGACCCTGGGCGAGCACGCCGCCCCAGCCGAAGCCCAGAAAAAAGCCGATGCCGGATTTGATGGACAGCAACCCTACGTCCGCTCCGCCGGAATCCGCATCAAAGTCCAGATCATGTTCCCCCAGCCCGAACAGGGACAGGAGAAACAGGAGCGCTCCCACGCCCGTCGCTACTACGGCGATGATAAAGAAAATGGAGTAATCAGTCATAGGGTCGATTGATTATCGGGAGTATCCATGTTTGGAGGCTGCTTGTCTATGGAAAAAGAGCGGCGGCCGGATATTTGGCCGCCGACGGAAGGGGAAAAATCCCTGCAACTTGTTTTTCTTCCACGCTTATTCCATTTCCACGACGGCTTTTTCTCCCTTTTTGAGTTCCAGTTCCCGGAGCAGCAGGAAGTCGTTGGTCAGCAGGCCTGCCTTTTCAATGGGAGTGGCAGTTCCTCCAATGGTGACGGTGGCCTTGCCGGCGTTGATCCGATTGGGGAACCAGACTCCCAGGCGACCTTTGGCGTCTTTGTTGGCTGTGACGGTGAACCCTTTGGAGGCATCTGCCGGGTCATTCCAGTCGATATGCCACGGGGACGGAGCCCGGGATTCGTCCAGGCGCGCCGTCCAGGCGGGGTCTCCGTAAAAGGCCACGGTATCCCGATCGTGGATAAGCCCCAGCTGGTCCTTGCCCATGCCGTATCCGGCGGAGTTCATGCCCCTGGCAAAGTCCGGATCATTCTTGATTCCATTGATATCCGGGGAGTTGAAATGGACGTCCATGAGCTTGGGGAAGCGGATCATGGTCTCATCCAGAATGAACTGGTTGTTCAAATACCAGGCTTCCGCCAGGCTGGAGGCGTCATGGTTGCTGAACAGAAGGCCTAGCGTCCCCCAGCCGCCCTTGCCATACCAGGAAGGGACGGTGTAGCCTACCAGCTGGTTGAAACCGTAGCGGCTCAGGGCGGTGACAGCCATGGAATTTTTCGTCTTCTTGGCATCTCCGATCAAGCAGTTCCCCGCCGCGACCCAGACTGCCGGAACCGGCCTGGTTTCAATCACCGGCGCTTTAATTCTATTAAGGAAGGAGAGCAGGTCGTCTTCCTTTCCGTTGAAGAGCACGCCGCGCAAAAAAGTGGTGAATTCCCTGAACTGTTTTTTGTCCAGCGCGTAGAACCGGTTGTTACCGGAAACGATGAGGCCCTTGCCGAAGGGCATTTCCAGATTAAACTGGGTTGCGTGGGAGGCCGTTACGAAGAGCTGCGGGGAATAACGTTTCCAGTATTCCATAAGCTTGGGCGTTACGCCCAGCGTGGTTTCATCCCCCTTGTCCTGTTCTTTCAGGCCTTTCGTGTAGAAAGCCGGCGTTACCTTGCCCTTGGAGCCATGCTGTTCCAGGTATTGGAAGGGCTGCCAGTCCGTGATGCTCATGCTGTCTTTGAATCGGGAGGAATCCACGTTGGTAGTTCCCATGGCGCGGCTGATGACGAGAGGCTTTGTTTCAGAGGCTATTCTCATGGCGGCCTGCGGGGTGTACCCCGTGACAATGCCCCAGATACAGTCCCCGTAAGGGTCGTCGTCCAGCCGGCGGCTCAGGCGGTGCAGGTCATTCCCCAGCACCCGGTCTATTCCCTCCGGGCGTGCGACGACGGCCATGAAACGTGGAGCCATTTTTTTGAGCGTGTCCAGCTTGGAGAATACGGAATCTTTCACGGTGACGATGGAGCCTCCGTGTTTTTCAGCCAGTTTGTCCGCCACGGCCTTCCAGGCCGGCATTGAAGCTGTTTCTTCGGAAATGATGATGGCATATCCATTCTTGCCGGAGTCTTTTTTTACCGTCTTCACGACGGTGGCGCGAACGCAAAAAGCCGCCGGGGAGACGGCGGCCTGGGGAGAGTCGGCTTTGTCCGCCTGCTTTTCAGCAGGCGGAGTTTCCGCAGCCGGGTGATCCGGCAGAATGTTCAGATTGAGATGCTCTCCTTTGCCGAAGATGTCTTTGGCAAGTTTGTTGACCTCTTCCACGGTGATGGCTTTTACGTCCAGAATGCTTTCCCTCTGCTGGTTCAGCCGTTCCGGCTTGGCCTGGGAGTCTTTCAGCAGGGATGTCCAGTAACCGTTATCGCGCTGGGCGCGGTCCATGGAGTTAAGAATGGGATTGCGGGCACGGTCCAGTTCTTCCTGGGTGATATTTCCCTTGCCGAGGTCGTCCGCAATTCTGGCGATGGCGTTGCGCACGGCCTCCTTATTGCGCATGACGCCGGAACTCATCGTGATGATATAGCCGCCGTCCGGATAGGTTTCACTGATGTTGAGGCCGGTGGAAGGGGAGTAGGTTTCCCCCATGTCTTCGCGCAGGCCCTTGAATACGCGGTCATAGAAGACGGCCTTGAGCATGTTCAGCCTGCGGGCCAGCTTTTTATTTTCTCCGCCGGGCGTTTTCCAGAAAAGGCAGACCATCGTTTTATCAATGGAGGAGTCATAGGTCAGGTCCTTGGAGAAATTGAAGTCCGCCATGGCCGGATGGCGAAGCGTTTCATCCAGCGTTGCCGGAGCTTCCGCACGTTTGGGAACCGCGCCTACGGTGCGTTCCAGCAGGGGGATGATGTCTTCCGTCCTGAAGTCTCCCGTAACGGTCACTTCCATGTAGTTGTTTTTCAACGGGGCATCCACCCAGTCCCGCACGTCCTTGACCTGGTAGGAGGTAAGCTGTTCCTGGGTGGGGAAGGTGAACCGAGGATTGTTCCTGTAAAGGATGGCCGGAACCTGCTTCTTCATGGCTCCCTGCACTTCATGGTCCATCTTGTTATAAATCATGGGAATGGCCCTCCGGAGCAGGGTAACGCCGTCCTGGCGGTAACCGGGGTGCATCAGGTAGGCCGTCTGGAGCTGGAGTTGCGTTTCCAGGTCTTCCCTGTTGGTGTTTCCGGAAAGCAGGAAGAAGCGGTCCGTCATGGAGAAGCCTACCCCTACCTTCTTGCCTGCCATGATGGCGGCCAGTTCGTCATTGGAGTGGTCTTTCAAACCGCCGCCGTTCATGACGGCATTCGCAAACAATTCCAGCCCGGAGGCTTTTTCCGGCCTGCTCAGTTCCCCGCCGTCCACGGCAAAGGTGATGTTGATGGAGTCCTTGTCAAATTCCGTGGGCTTCAGGTTGACGCGCACGCCGTTGGACAGGGTGAGCTGGGTGACTCCCAGGTCGGTGGTTTCCGTACGGGCCGTCACCTTGCCAGGATCCCCGAACTTATAGGAAAAATCCTTGCGGCTGTCCGCCTGGTAGGGCTGTACTTTAGCGGTCTGGGATTCCCGGTACGCGTTCATGATTTCGGCGCTTCCCTGGGAGTTTTCCTTATTGGAAGTGACGATCACGCGGGGAAAGGCTCCGGTCCAGGCTTCCTTCAGGGCTGCCTGGCATTGTTCGGGTGTCAGGTTTTCCACAACTTCCCTGGAGATGGCCCAGTCTTCCTGCGGCGTGGTGAAGACCTTGTCCCGTGCGGCGCTCTGGGCGATGGCGGAAGCCAGGTCTTCCGACTTGGCGGTAGCCCAGGACTTGATGGCGTTTTCCGCGGCGGCGGTAATGTTGCTGCGGGCCTCCGCCAGTTCTTCCTTGTTGAAGCCGAATTCAATGGCCCGGCGCAGTTCCTGTTCAATGGCGGCCAGAGCCGCTTTCCAATTCTTGTAGTCCGCCTGGGTCTGAATGGAATCCACTTCCGCCGCTTCCACTATGTCCGCGCGGCCTCCTTCCGCGGAGATAAAGGGGCAGT
>OBXI01001381.1_pt1 | contig 14207 bp, 9 predicted proteins | sample 1538161 | NCBI WGS metagenome assembly OBXI01 (sample SAMEA2580142, study PRJEB22360) | human gut metagenome | biome: human gut; feature: human-associated habitat; material: faeces | place: Denmark | collected 2008/2010 | reverse complement strand
CTTATCGCTCTTTACGCTTTATCAATCAGCCGATTAAAAGAAAATCTTAGTTTTTGCAAAAAAAATAGCAGAAATGTTTGCAATTCCCAAATTATTTGTATCTTTGCACCCGCAAACGAAAATCATTGGGCTATGGTGTAATGGTAACACTACAGATTCTGGTCCTGTCATTCCTGGTTCGAATCCAGGTAGCCCAACAAACCACCAGCTTTTTAATGACAAAACCCCGCTAAAACTGCAATTTTAGCGGGGTTTTTGTTTTTTGTGGTATACTTTCAAGTTGGTAAGGCTCAAAAAAAAGAGTCTTCCAAAATGAATGGAAAACTCTTTTTACATCCGCACCGTTTAGGTGATGTTTTTCTGCATCTATGATGGGATACCTATTGTGTCTGTGTTATGACATTTGGCTGCTACCAACCCGGATTCTGAACAAGTTTGCTCGACTTCTGAATCTCGTTTAACGGGATAGGATAGAGGTACATGCGTCTTTCAAAAATACGGGTTTCAAATGCGGTACGCTCCATAAAGTCCTCCAGGTTATCGGCATTCATATTCATACCATGTACCGGTCCGCCTTGCTTATATCCTTCTTCATCGGCACACATCCAGCGACGGACGTCGAAATAGCGTTGTCCTTCGGCGAATAGTTCGATCCGGCGTTCTTTGCGGATGGCTTCTTCCTGTAAGGCTTGGTTGCCTTTTATTTCAGGCTTGATGTCCTTTAGTAAAGGGATACCTGCCCGGTAGCGGACACTGTCGATATGTGCAATGATACGTTCATCCGAAGGATTTACATGGTTCAACGCTTCGGCATATAATAAATAGAAGTCGGCGAGACGGAACAACATTCCTGCTCTGTATTTTGATTTGGCATTGCTTCCTTGGTTTAAAAGATCACGGTTCATTCCCTTGTAAAGCAGATAGCCGGAGTAGCTCATATCCGCTTTGGAGTTATCGTCTCCGCTGCCTTTATAGAAATAAATCTGTTTCGTTGTTTTTTGCCATGTCTTGCCGGAGTAAGTTATGGCCTGATAAAAACGTGGTTCGCGATTCTTATACATATTAGGAATGCCGTCTTCGCCAATGCCTTCTTCTGAATAAAGTCCTGACTCGTGAATACTCTTGCCGTCATTCATGTAGAAATCGTCAATGGCTTCCTGCAATACACCTACACAACCGAATCCGCTATATATCGCACGTGGAGTGCATCTGCGTTCTCTTCCTTCTCCACCTACATCGCCCCATGAATTCTTGCTGGTTTGCCAGATAGCTTCCGGGTTGTTCAAACTTACCTGAAAGAGTTGGTATAGAGATTCTTCTGCATTCAACTCTCCGTCTTTATCTTTTTCTTTATAAAGGTGATAGTGAGTTTTTGCATAATCAATGAAGCGCTGCAACGCGTTTAAGGCAGTTTGCCATTTTTTGTCATCTTTCGCAGGAAACAGTTGTTTGTCCTGATTATCCCTCAATGCGATTGCTTCCGAATATCCTCCGTTAAGTAAGGGGCTTGCGGCATACACGTGGAGTTTTGCCAGAATAGCCAATGCTGCCCCTTTGGTAGGTGCTGCGCTTCGGTTCTCGTTTGGAGTCCCGTCATCGTTCACTTCCTTTTCAGGCAGCTCATTGTAGCATTCATTGAGTTCGGAATCGATGAATTGCACTACTTCGTCGACAGAGTTCCGGTAATAGTCCAGATCACTTGCGGACGGTTCCGATATTTCTGTCATAATGGGGATAGGGCCATACAATTCAAATAACAAGTAGTGATAGTAAGCACGTAGGAAACGAGCTTCGTTTTTCAATCTTGCCAATTCGTCTTCGTCAATGTAATCCGTAACGTCGCCTTGCTGTGGGATCGTATGCGAGTATGCCAGAAATTCGTTTGCCTGACGGATTTGTTTGTAAAGACTCCAGCGCGATAAATCCGCCGATCCGGCATGGTAACCTACTGTCGGAATTGTCTTGACATTATTTTGTGCACTTTTTAACTCGTCGGAAACTGCCGGCCAGGGATTATCCAATCCCGTCAAGGCTGCATAAGAACTGGTTATAATAATGTTTGATACATCCGGAATTCCGGAATATATATATCGGTGGAAGCGACGGGCATAACCGGTATTATTGAATACTTCTTCCATGCTTAATTCTGCCGCCAGGTCGTCCGATACATCCAGATAATCGCTGCAACCCGAAAAGAATATCGTGCTTAGTCCTACGGCCACTATGATTGATAGTTTTTTCAATGTCTTCATATATATAATGTATTATATGTATTATTAGAAAGTAAAGTCAAGACCGAATGTGAAAGTCCGGCTCAGTGGATATGAGAAGCCGCCGTTGGTGTTTCCAAGTTCCGGGTCCCACATTTTGATATCATCCCATACACAAAGATTGTTTCCTTGCAGATAAACACGCAAAGCTTGTATACCGATTTTTTTCAGTGTTTTCTCCTTGAAGTTGTAACCGACTTCAATATTTTTCAGTCGCAGGAAGCTGGCATTGCGCAGCCACCAGGTGCTGGCAGCTGTATTGTTATCATAATTGGTAGAGTGCATGCGCGGGAACATTACATTTTGGCTTGGGTTCTGTTCGGTCCATCTGTTGGCTACTTCTGATCGTACAGCGGATTCTTCGACTCCCCATTGGAACGGGAAAAATGCTCCGTCCGAGCTGGCTCCTAATACGGTCGATGTATTTCCTGATCCTTGGAAGAAGATACCGACATAGGCTCCTTTCCATTCGGCATTGAGGCCGAAGCCATAAACTATTTCCGGAACGGAAGGATTTCCTACATCTTCCATTTGGTCGTTGCTGTCGATCTTACCGTCTCCGTTCAGGTCTTTGTATTTGATATCTCCCGGGCGTACTCCGCTTGACAAGCCGGATACAACTCCCGATTTCAGTTCATACTGGCGGTTCAGACCTTCACCTGTTATGTTGAAGTCGTCGGCGGTATAAAGTCCGTCAGCAATGTATAGTTTCCATGAGTTGAGGCGAGTTCCTTTCTTTTCGAGCCACGGATAGACTTGTGGCACCTGATCATATTCGAGGATTTCGTTGCGTGCAAATGTAAAGTTGCCGCGTGCGCTCAGGTTTACTTCACCGACTTTATAATTGAGATTCAGACTTGCATCCACACCCTGGTTTTTCACGATACCGAAGTTTTGCCATGGCATTTGCTGGAAGCCTGTCACATTGGAAACGGTATTACGTTGCAATAGGATGTCCTTACGTTTGTTGTTGAAGTAGTCCACTTGCAGGTCAATGCGGTTGTCGAATAACCCCAAGTCGATACCGAAGTTGCGTTTGTCTTCGATTTCCCAGGAAAGAAACGGTGATTCGAACTGGGCTTCGGTAATTCCATTGCCTACTCCGCCCAATGCACCGCTGTTGCTGAATCCGATATTATAGCCACTATTATCTTGTTTCATGGTTCCACGATATAAGAAGCGGTTGCCTCCGGTATCGTCGTTACCGGTACGGCCGATGGAGAATCTTAGTTTCAATTTACTTACTACCTTTTTCAAGGCTTCCGGATAATAATGTTCATTGCTGATATACCATGCCAAACCCATGGCGGGGAAGAAACCGAAGCGATAGCCTTTTGCAAAGGTTTCCGAACCGGTGTAGCCGAAGTTACCTTCTAAGAAATAGCGTCCGTCATATCCATAAGTTACACGGCCTACCAAACCTTGCTTTCTATAAGGTAAAGCGTTATTGTGATACTGTGTTTCTTTTTGCATGTATAGGAACATGGCGCCTACATCGTGTTTCTCTGCAAATGTACGGTTGTAATTGAATGCTGTTTCAAAGTAAATCTTTTTGTTTGAACTGTTACTCAGGTTTTCTGATAATACATCGCTGCCTTCTACTACAGTCTTATATAACAGTTTGCCATTTTCGTCGCGTCCTGTGGCCAGATATTGTGTCGGTGTTTTGGTGCGTTTGGCGATATATGACATGTCTGCGTCAAAGCTGATGAGGCCTTTCCATGTCAAGCCCTTAGTCAGGAAGTCCAGTTTTTGATCTACTTCCACTTTTGATTGGATGGAAGTTCTCCATTCTTTGGCGTATCCTGAGTTAACAAGCAGGTTGTACGGGTTGGAACGATTGCCTGACGGACGGGGATGTCCGGCCACAGTTCCGTCGGAATAAACTGCCGGCATGATATAAGACGGAGTACGGCACATGGTAGTAAAAATAGTGCTGGTTCCTGTTCCCGGATAATTGGTTTGCAGGTATTGTCCGCTGAGGTCTACTTTTACTGTTGTGGTTTTAGTTGCGTCAAAGTCAATGTTGCTGCGCAGATTGTAGCGCTTCAATCCGATATTGTTATCATAGTCATTGCCGAAATCCTTGAATATACCATTTTCCTGATAGAAGGCGCCGGATACGAAGTAACGGGCACGTTCAGTTCCTCCTCTTACGTTCAGGGTATACCGCATATTATAGGTGTGGTTTCTTAGCATTGTACCCAACCAGTCAGTGTCCGGATATAAATCACGGTCGGCTCCGGGACCGTATTTGGCTATCTCTTCGTCTGTGCGTATGCTGGCGGTCCCTTCGTTGTTCAATGCTTCGTTGTATAGGTTCAACGTTTCTACTGAGTTCATGAAAGTCGGCAGACGTGTTGGTTCGAGAATAGTTCCTTCGGCTCGGAAAGAGATTTTAGGTTTCTGTGAATTTCCTCGTTTGGAAGTAATCAAGATAACTCCGTTTGCGCCTTCGGCTCCGTAAACAGCTGTGGCGGCAGCATCTTTCAGTAAGGTAAATGATTCAATTTCATCCGCTTCAATATCCTGCATTTGCCGGGGGACACCGTCGACTAATACAAGCGGATTGGTACCGCCTTTGAAAGAACTTTGTCCCCGAATCCAGAAGTCGGCATTGTCATATCCCGGTTCACCGGAACGTTGCACTGCGATCAAGCCCGGTACTTGCCCTGCCAGATTATTGGTCATATTACGACTGGAAGAAACGGACAACTCTTTGGGACCGATGGCGTTGATGGAACTTACTACGCTGTTCTTCTTTTGTTTTCCGTAGCCGATAACAACGACGTCCTCCAGCATCTCTGTGCTCGGAAGCATTTTGATTGCTAATACCTTTTCTCCTTTATAAGTGATTTTTTGCTGTTCGTAACCCACATAAGAGAAAAGAAGTATATTGCCTTTTTGGGCTTTGATGGTGAAATTACCATCTACGTCAGTGATGGCACCGACTGTGGTTCCTTCGATTTTTATCTGCACTCCGATCATCGGCTGCCCGTTTTCATCGACTACGAGTCCTGTCGGACTTTGTCCTTGTGCATAAATAGTGTTTATTCCTGCAAATAAGGCAAACAGAATGAAACACATTACTTTTAATATCTTATTCATAAATGTTTCTTTTAAGTAAGAATTAGAAAATAATTAAGGTTACTTGTCCGTGCCGTATACATATATTTCTGCCAGGTGTCCTACAGATGAACCACTGCCCAGAGTGGGGATGTAAATACGTATCCAGCGTGCATCACATGCTTTTACGGGGACCATTTGCTCTGTTTTTATGCTACCGTCAAAGAAGTATTTTCCAATCAGGTTCCATGTTTCACCGTCATCTCCTGCATAAATCTCAAGGTTCATAGAAGTTAGTGCATTTTGTCTGGCGATGAGTCCTAATTGGCTGACACTGTTCTCTTTGCCCATGTCGAGTATTATTTCGTATGGTGGAGCTACTTCTCCTCCCTGCCATTTACTATGCCAGAAAGTGTTTATCTCTCCGTCAATCAAAGATATTGTCTGACCGTTGTGGGGGTAAGCGGCTGAAACTTCGCCTGTCTTTTCTTCCGTGTTGGCAGTCACTGTCCAGTGGTCACGGTTAATAGGGCCGCCTTGTTTGATTACGAAATAGTTGGCTACCGTTTCCTTGTCTATGTTGATGCTGGCGTCTCCTTGTCCGCTAAGTCCGCCGAGTGAAACCGGAAGAAGATAATTTCCGGGGGGAAGTGTTTCACCCAGCAGACTAATAGCAGAGCCTCCCGTTGTCTTTCCCTTGGCGATAGTGACATCGGGAAGAGTGTAGAAGTCGGAAGGTAAAGATATGTAATAGGTCGAATTTGCCGAATTGTAGTTGTCCACATAGTCCGCTCCTTTGGTTGCAAACGAGGTCGTCAGATCCCATTCGTTCTCAAAGCTTATCTCTGTGTCGAGATTCATAGGTGAAGTAGTTGTTCCTCCTTCTACTACGAAGTCTCCTCCGGTATCCTCTAATCCTGCCTTGGCAATGGATAGATCAATCTTGTTGAGAGGGCCTAAATCGTAAACTTCAATGGTGGAGAATCCACTTTGTGATGCTGAGAACATTCCCTTAGAACGTTCGTTATCAACATCTTCTATGCAGCTGGTAATGCATAAGAATGCCAGCAAGCATGGTGTTAGTTCAAAGCATTTTTTCATAAATTAATATTAGTTTTATTAAAGGTAAAAAGGGTAAAAACAAGTTGAAGTACTTGTGGGTACTCTTGGATTTGGAATACTTATTTCTTTCTCATAGGCATTAAAATTAGAAGTTAAAACTTTTATTTGTGTGCTGAACTATGCTGATTTAAAGTCAAAAAAATAATAAGTTCTATATCTTAGTTCTTGTAGAACTATAATATAGTAGATGATAAGATGGAATAGAATGCATGTTGTTGATAATCAATGGGGAATATTGGGGGATGTAAACGTGTAATAGTGAAATACTCACTCTGTTTCTACCCGTTGATTGATTAAATGAGAATAAATGAAAAACTTATTTGTCATTTAAATATGAAATATTCTTGAAAAATAGTATGACTTTTTCAAACTAATTAGTATATTTGCGCACGAATCGTTGATTTTTAGCAAAAAAGATGGTAAATCTATTGCTTAGTTAGATGCGTTAGTTTAGATACAAATGGATTAACAGACTGTTTTTTGTGCTAAGTTCTACAAGAACTTAGTTTAATTATTCCTCTATTCCTTTTTAATTGGTTGATTGTTTCGGTCAGACCGGGCGAAAAACTCACTTCTTAAATATAAAGCATTTTGGCAGTCGTTTAATTACGGGTGTAAGGGAGAAAATATTTAATTGCTATTTGGATAGTACACAGCGTGATAAAGGTTGTTATATTCTCAAAGAGTTCTCATGCCTTTGAGAAAAAATTCTCACCACACTGAGAAAAAATTCTCAATGCAATGAGAAAATTTTCTCAAAGGCATGAATATTTTTTCTCAGTGCAGTGAGAATATAATGAAAGCTTCAATAAAAAAGCCAACTAAATCCATAATGGGTTAGTTGGCTTTTATATTAGAGGATTTATCCTTTGTTTCGGGAATATTTATTCTTCCGCTTTCAATGATTCATCGATAACCTTGATTTTCTGTAATACCAGTTCAAGGTCAGCTTTCAGTTTATCCACTTTTCGATTCAGTTCAGTCAGCAGGCTGCTACCTTTCTTGGAAGAAGAAGTAAGGAATCCCAAGTTATTTTCATAAGTCTGAAGTTCATTCTTCATATTCTCATAAATACGTACCAGTTTTTCCCGTTCTCTATATAAAGACTGAGAGCCTCCTCCTTGGATATTGCTGATGTTTGAACGGAAATTGCTTAATTTCTTGTTGGATGCACTGATGTTGAAACGGTCGAACAGTTGATCGATCAAGCCATGATATTGGTTATACAATTTGTCTTTCTCCTTGAACGGAACATGACCGATGGTATTCCACTCCTTCATCAGTTCGCGTACCAAAGTGCTGGCTTCGTCAGTATCCATGTTTTCATCGATTGAAGCTAATTTTTCAATCAACGCTTTCTTCTTCTCCATGTTCTCTATTTCTACAGAACGTTGTGAAGAAGTAGCCTTGTTTTTCTGGTCGAAGAAATAGTCACAAGCAGTGATGAAACGTTTCCATACGGCATCCGAGTATTTCTTGGCTACCGGACCGATTGTTTTCCACTCTTTCTGCAATTTGGTCAGCGCATCAGCAGTTGCTTTCCAGTCGGTGCTGTCCTTCAGTGCTTCTGCCTTTTCGCAAAGTGCTTTCTTCTTTTCCAGATTCTCGTTCATTCCTTCTTTCAGAGCCTTGAAGAATTCTCCTTTCTTTTTGAAGAAGTCATCGCAGGCATGACGGAAGCGTTCGAAGATCTTCACATTCATCTTTTGGGGAGCGAATCCGATTGTCTTCCATTTGTTTTGCAGAGCAATCACTTCCTGCGTCTTGTTCTCCCAAGCCGAGAATGTTTTCAGTTCATCATATTCAATTGCTTCTACAATTTCGCAAATGACAGTTTTTTGATCCAGATTGTGCTGTTCCGATTCTTTCAGCGCTTCGAAATGTTGCTGGTGACGGCGGTTTACAGCCGTAGAAGCAGCTTTGAAGCGGTTCCAGATTTCGTCACGCAATTCTTTAGCCACCGGACCTGTATCACGGAATTCCTGATGCAGCTTCTGAAGCTGGTGGAAAGCGGAAACTACATCTTCCTCGTCAGCCAGCTTTTCGGCTGCTTCGCAAAGATGAGTCTTGATCTCCAGATTCTTTTTGAAGTCGTATTCACGAAATTCGTTGTTCAGTTTCAGCAGATCGTAGAATTTCTCTACGTACAGTTGGTAATTCTTCCAAAGTTCATTCACCTTGCCTTGCGGAACCAGTTTGGTTTCGTTCCATTGCTGTTGCAGCTTTTTGAACTCCGTATAAGATTTGTTGGCATCATCACCCGATTCTACCAGTTCTTTAAGTTCTTCGATAATGGAAAGCTTGACTTGCAGATTTTCTTCTTTCTGACGTTCCTGTTCGGCTACAAGTTGACTTCTTTTCTCTTTGATCGATCCCATGAGGCGTTTGAATTCCTCTTCTGTCGGATCATCCTTCGGAGTGAAGTCTTCGGCAGCGCCTCCGTTGTCGATAAATTGCTTTTTAGCAGCTTCTAACTCAGCGTTGTGTAACTTGTAGAATGATTGTTTTAGATTGTCAATTTCCTGCTTGTTTGCGTTTTCCGAGTCTTGCGCAAGCTCTTTCAATCGGTTCAGTACGTCTTCCTTTGTGGCAGGTTTAGGTGCTGCTTCAGTCTGAACTTCGGCAGTAACTTCTTCAGTAACTTTTTCGGTACCTTCTTCAGTCGGAGTCTCTGTAATGGCTTCAGAAACCTCAACTGTTTTCTTTTCTTCTTCTAACTCCCCTTGGTTCAAGGGAAGATTAGTGTCATGAGCGTCCATCATTGTATATTAGTTTTGGGTCACAAAATAATGAAATAAAACGATTACTTCATACTCTTTTGCTTATTTTTTTTTGATTATCGCATTTTTATGATAATAAAACAGTAATTCCCATGTACAGCATCATACCGATTATGTCATTTGTGATGGCTATAAACGGACCTGTTGCGATGGCGGGATCTATTTTTAGTTTCTCCAGTGTCATCGGGACCAGTGTGCCGAAGATGGAGGCGAACATCACAACGGCAAACAGACTGATGGATACGGAATAAGTAACCGTAGCCGTCGCACCGAACCGGATAAAGTTGTAGGTATATACCAGCAGGGAGATGATGGTAGCATTGATTAAGGCTACTACCGCTTCCTTGGTCACTTGCTTGAAAGTGTTTTTGGCGTCCAGCGAACTGTTGGCAAGCCCTTGTACGATGATAGCGGAAGACTGTGTACCGACGTTTCCTCCCGTACCGCCAATCAGCGGAATGTATAATGCCATTTCGGGGTGTGCGGCAAAGGTTGCGTCGAAATTTCCCAATATCATGGAGTTTCCGATACCTCCGATCATGCCGATCAGTAGCCAGGGCAGTCGGGCTGTGGTCTGTCTTAGTACGTTGTCATCGGTTTCTACGTCCTGCGAAAGACCGGATGCCAACTGGTAATCACGTTCCGACTGTTCACGAACTTCGTCCATGACGTCGTCGACGGTGATCTGTCCTATCAGTCGGCCGATGCTATCCACCACGGGGATGGCAACAAGGTCATACTTTTCGATGGTTTGCGCCACTTCATCGATGGAAGTGTCTACGTGTACGGAGATCGGGTCTTTCTGCATCACGTGTTTCACTTTGGAGACAGAAGGGGAGGTGATCATCTTCTTGAGCGGGAAGATTCCCCTCAGGCGTTCATCGTCGTCAATGACATATACATAATATATTTCGTCCAGTTCTTCGGCTTGCTGACGCATTTCCTTCAGACACTCGGGCATACTCCAGTTCTCGTTCACGACTACCATTTCGGTGCCCATCAGACCACCGGCGGTGTTTTCGTCATATTTCAAGAGGTCCACGATGTCTCCTGCCTGTTCGATGTCTTCGATGTGCGAAAGAATTTCTTCCTGCTTGTCTTCGTCGAGGTCACGCATCAGGTCTACGGCATCATCCGTGTCCATGTAGTCCACAAAGCGCTTGGCGATTGTTTCCGAAGGGATCATTTCGAGGAACTCTTTACGAACGTCCTCATCCATTTCGACGAGTACGTCGGCCGCGGTTTCATTGTTGAGCAGGCGGTAGACAAACCGGGCTTCTTCCGGGTTCAGGTCATCACACAATTCAGCGATGTCGGCGGGATGAAGGTCGACAAGAAGTTCTTTAACCTTATCGGCATCTTTTTGCTCGATAAGGTGTTTTACGTTGTCAATGTATTCCTCGTTCATCTTTTTGTTTACGATTAAACGTTTTACAAATTACGGTTTTCGCTCACTATCGGTCAGTTACCGGATGCGGTGGCTGTTTTCAGCGCTTCTTCCACCTGGTTGGTCAGACTGATGAATTCTTCCACCGACAGTTGTTCCGGGCGCTTGTTAAATAATGCATCCTCCGTCAGCGGACAATCTTTGCCTAAAATCGGCTTGATAGAGTTGCGTAATGTTTTGCGCCGTTGGTTGAAGGTGGTCTTCACCACTTGTTTGAACAGTTTTTCGTCGCATCCCAGTTCCTTGGTATCATTGCGGGTCATGCGGATGACGGCGCTTTTCACTTTTGGGGGCGGGTTGAAAACATGTTCGCTGACGGTAAAGAGATATTCTACTTTATACCATGCCTGTATCAGTACGCTCAGGATGCCGTAGGTTTTGCTGCCCGGTCCGGCAGCGATACGTTCGGCTACTTCTTTCTGTATCATTCCGGTACAGCAAGGGATGATGTCCTTGTTTTCCAGCATCTTGAAAAAGATCTGGCTGGAGATGTTGTACGGGTAATTACCGGTCAGTACGAAAGGCTTTCCGTCGAACAACCGGTGAAGGTTCATTTTCAGAAAATCGTCTTCGATAATGTGATCTTCCAGTGACGGATAGGCTTCACGGAGATAGGCAACCGATTCGTAGTCTACTTCAACGACTTTTACCAACCGGTCTTTTTTTACCAGAAACTGGGTCAATACTCCCATACCCGGTCCTACCTCCAATACAGGCAGTTCGGGGAAGGTGTCGACTGTATCGGCAATATCCTGCGCTACTTTCAGATCTTTCAGAAAGTGCTGTCCGAGAAACTTTTTAGGCTTTACTAATTTCATTTACCAACTAAATAATTACTTTTGCAGCCGACAAAGGTAATTCTTTTAAATGAAGAATGAAGAATTAAGGATGAAGAAACTACTAAAAAAGACGCTGAAGCTGATATTACCGATCGTTTTAGGCGGCTTTATTCTATACTGGGTTTATCGCGACTTTGATTTCAGCAGGGTCGGCGAGGTATTACGGCATGGTACGAACTGGTGGTGGATGCTTTTTTCGCTCTTGTTCGGGGTGCTTGCTCAGGTATTTCGCGGGTGGCGGTGGCGGCAGACGCTGGAGCCGCTGGATGCTTTCCCCAGAAGAAGCGACTGTGTGAATGCCATCTTTATTTCTTATGCCGCCAGCTTGGTCGTTCCCCGGATAGGGGAGGTGAGTCGTTGCGGGGTGTTGGCGAAGTATGATAATGTCTCGTTTGCCAAATCGCTGGGGACAGTGGTGACGGAGCGACTGGTAGATACATTGACCATTTTTCTGATTACCGGTATTACTGTATTGCTGCAAATGCCGGTGTTTGTCACTTTCCTTGAAAATACGGGGACCAAGATACCTTCTTTTGCTTATCTTTTGACTTCGGTATGGTTTTATATCGTCCTGTTTTGTTTTATCGGGGTGGTGGTGCTTCTTTATTATTTAAGGAAAACGCTGTTTTTCTATGAACGGGTGAAAGGCTTTGTGTTGAATATTTGGGAAGGAATCATGTCTTTGAAAGGAGTACGCAATATTCCTTTGTTCATATTTTATACATTGGCCATCTGGGCTTGTTATTTTTTTCATTTCTATTTTACGTTCTATTGTTTTGCATTCACTGCTCATTTGGGCATTCTTGCGGCACTGGTAATGTTTGTCGGCGGTACGTTTGCTGTTATTGTGCCGACTCCCAACGGGGCGGGACCGTGGCATTTTGCTATCATGGAGATGATGATGCTTTACGGAGTAAATGTGACGGATGCCGGAATATTTGCTCTAATTGTGCATGGTATTCAAACTTTTTTGGTAGTTTTGTTGGGTGTATATGGTTTGGCGGCTTTGCCGTTTACCAATAGACAGCGAAAGTAATCACTTAATAAAAATAGATTTGTTATGAGTACTATTCTTTCTTTAGCTCCACAGAATGTGTGGAAGCATTTTTATTCGTTGACACAGATTCCCCGTCCGTCCGGACACATGGAGAAAGTGACTGAATTTCTGATTAACTTCGGAAAAGGCTTGGGACTGGAATCTTTCGTAGACGAAGCGGGTAATGTGATTATCCGTAAACCGGCAACTCCGGGCATGGAAAACCGGAAAGGTGTAATTCTTCAGGCACACATGGATATGGTTCCTCAGAAGAATAATGATACAGTTCATGATTTTGAAAAAGATCCTATCGAAACTTATATAGACGGTGACTGGGTAAAAGCCAAAGGTACTACGCTGGGTGCTGATAACGGACTGGGTGTAGCTGCTATCATGGCTGTACTGGAAGCGAATGATCTGAAACACGGTCCGCTGGAAGCATTGATCACTAAAGATGAAGAAACCGGAATGTACGGTGCATTCGGCTTGAAACCGGGTACGGTAAACGGAGAAATCCTGCTGAATCTTGACTCTGAGGACGAAGGCGAACTGTATATCGGTTGTGCCGGTGGTATGGATGTGACTGCTACGCTGGAATATAAGGAAGTAGCTCCCGAAGAAGGCGACGTCGCTGTTAAAGTAAGTCTGAAAGGTTTGCGTGGTGGACACTCCGGATTGGAAATCAATGAAGGGCGCGCCAATGCCAATAAGCTGTTGGTACGTTTCGTGCGTGAAGCGGTTGCCAGCTATGAAGCCCGCCTGGTAAGCTGGGACGGTGGTAATATGCGCAATGCGATTCCTCGTGAGGCATGTGCGGTACTTGCCATTCCTGCTGAAAACGAAGAGGAACTGCTGGGCTTGGTGAAATATTGCGAAGACTTGTTCAATGAAGAGTTCTCTGCAATCGAAACTCCGATCAGCTTTACGGCAGAACGTGTGGAGCTTCCTGCCGGTGAAGTGCCCGAAGAAATTCAGGATAATCTGATTGATGCCATCTTTGCTTGTCAGAATGGTGTGACCCGTATGATTCCGACCGTTCCCGATACGGTGGAAACATCTTCTAATCTGGCTATCATTACGATTGGCGGTGGTAAGGCTGAGATTAAGATTCTGGCCCGTAGCTCCAGCGATAGTATGAAAGAGTATCTGACTACCAGTCTTGAGTCTTGCTTCTCTATGGCAGGCATGAAGGTAGAAATGACTGGCGGCTATTCAGGATGGCAGCCGAACGTTGAATCACCTATTTTGCATGCGATGAAGGAATCTTATAAACAGCAGTTTGGAGTAGAACCCGCAGTGAAAGTAATTCATGCAGGTTTGGAATGTGGTATTATCGGTGCTATCATTCCGGGGTTGGATATGATTTCATTTGGTCCGACATTGCGTTCGCCGCACTCACCGGATGAAAGAGCTTTGATTCCTACCGTACAGAAGTTCTATGACTTCCTGGTGGCTACATTAGCACAGACTCCGACGAAATAAGGATTCTTTTCCTATTTATATAATAGGTATCATATAGTAAAAAGGCATGGAAGATTATCTTCCGTGCCTTTTTGTCATATTTGCTGCCATTGAAATTATAATTCTGCCTTATAACAAATAAATTAATTGATGCAAATCAATAAATATGCTATAAAACATAAATTT
>OBXI01001335.1_pt1 | contig 14786 bp, 12 predicted proteins | sample 1538161 | NCBI WGS metagenome assembly OBXI01 (sample SAMEA2580142, study PRJEB22360) | human gut metagenome | biome: human gut; feature: human-associated habitat; material: faeces | place: Denmark | collected 2008/2010 | reverse complement strand
TCATAGCTCAGCTGGGAGAGCATCTGCCTTACAAGCAGAGGGTCATAGGTTCGAGTCCTATTGGTCCCACTTATATGCCAGATAATTAAGGTATGTATATGCCGCAGTGGCGGAACTGGCAGACGCGCAGGACTTAAAATCCTGTTCGAGTTAAATCGAGTACCGGTTCGATTCCGGTCTGCGGCATTTAGATGTGAATAACATCTGAATTGTCATATTTGACAATTGAATATGTGGGCGTAGCTCAGCTGGATAGAGCGTCTGGCTACGGACCAGAAGGCCGGGAGTTCGAATCTTCTCGCCCACGCTGAAGAGATCTGATTTATCAGGTCTCTTTTTGTATGTAAAAAAAGAACACAATGATACAAATTTTACAATTATTTCATTTGTTAATTATAAAATTCAAAACAATACACTATTTCCTTTACATTTGTGTCGTTATATGGTAGAATTCTTCAAGTATGTAACAGAAGTGTAACAATTGAAAGGGTTATCAATGAAATCACGATTAAAGAAAATAACAATTTTCTCATTAGTCTTTTTATTTATATTTGGTACAGCAATCACAACAACACCAAAACAGCAGGTTAAGGCTGATGATATAATGGAAAAATCTTCAGACACTGGTGCAAATTAAGAGCCAGCAGATCAAAAAGATCAAAAGTTTTAAAGAGATTAGAGATTGGAACACCTGTCACAGTCTATTCAACAAGTGGACAGTGGAGAAAGGTTTCTGTAAACGGTAAGACAGGATATGTCTTAAAGAAATATGTTTATATTGACACAGATGCTCCTGCATTAGAAGGAACAACATATGACAAAGGACAGACAGTAGCACAATTTGCACAGCGTTTTGTTGGAAACTCCTACGTATGGGGTGGAACAGACTTAAACAGAGGAGCTGACTGTTCAGGGTTTATTGGATCAGTTTACAGATCATTTGGATATAATCTTCCAAGAACTTCTTCTGAATTAAGAAGAGCAGGAAGAAAGGTTTCTTATAATGAGAAACAGCCAGGAGATATCATTTGTTATAATGGACATGTAGCGATGTATATTGGAAATGGAAAGATCGTACATGCAAGTAACAGAAGAACAGGAATCAAAATTTCGCCAAGAGCAAACTACCGTAGAATTGTTTGTGTAAGACGAGTAGTGGAATAATTACATAAAGAATTGGAAGAACCTTTATATGATCAGATTAGATTATGTAGGGGTTCTTTTTTTCGATTTATAGGAAATTCCCCTATGAATTGTAATGAATTAGTAAAAGTAATCTTTGCTATTAATGAGTTGCAATTGTATAATATTGACTAGAAGCAGGTAGAAAGGAAGACAAAGATGAAAACATACAAAGGAATTATTTTTGATTTAGATGGTACTTTATTAGATACGATCAATGATCTTACAGACAGTGTCAATGATGTAATGAAAATCTATGGATGGAAAGAATATGATAGCGAAGCATGTAAGATGATGGTTGGAAATGGATTTCGTAAATTAATCCAGAGAGCATTGCCAGAAGAGAAACAGAAAGACGAAATGTTTCTTGATGAGGCAGTTGATCAATTTTCAAAAGCATATCAGAAGAGATATTTAAACAAAACGATTCCGTATGAAGGAATTCTTAAGTTACTGGGAACTTTAGAAGAAAAAGGAATTAAAATTGCAGTAAATTCCAATAAACGTGGAGATTATACGAATGCGCTGGTAAATAAATATTTTTCACAGTTTTCATGGATTGCAGTGTATGGGGAACGTGAAAGAGAAGGAATTCCTAAGAAACCGGATCCAAGCGCGGCATTAGAGATTGCTAATCATATGAATTTGCCAGCAGAAGAAGTTTTATATATTGGTGATTCAAAAACAGATATGGAAACAGGACAGAATGCCAAGATGGATACGATAGGTGTAGCATGGGGATTTCGAGGAGCAGAGGAGTTAAGAGAAAATAATGCTACATATATTGTAGAGAAACCTGAAGCGATTTTAGAGTACGTTATATAAACCAACAACAACCCAGAGTGAAACATAGCACCATAATGAGCACCATATTTGAACTGAAAATCATTTCAGGTAAAAAAGATTGTATGTTAAAATAAACACAGATAAGAAAAGTACAACATTAATTCAAAGAGGTGGAAATTATGTCAAGTTTTAAAAATGCCGATGCAGGAGTTATCGTAGACCAGCTGATCAAGACAATTCAGAAAGAAAGAGATTACTTAAGTGAGATTGATGGTAAGATCGGAGACGGAGATCATGGGATCAACATGAACAAAGGTTTTACGATGTGCGAGAAGAAATTAGAAGGAACTACATATAATTTGTCAGAAGGACTGACAACATTAGGTGAGACACTGTTAGAAGATATCGGTGGATCAATGGGACCTCTGTATGGAATGTTATTTGATGAGATGGCTCAGGCATGTGAAGATGAAGAAGAGATCACAGCAGATGTATTCGCAGAAATGATCACAGCCTCTGTAGAAGGAATTCAGGATATCAGCCCTGCACAGGTAGGAGACAAATCACTGCTAGATACATTGATTCCAGCAAAAGAAGCATTTGTAGAAGCAAAAGAAGCAGGAAAAGACTTTGCAGAATGTTTGGATGCTATGAATGCCGCAGCAGAAAAAGGATGGCAGTCTACAAAAGATCTTGTAGCCAAGATCGGACGAGCAAGCCGCCTTGGAGAACGTTCCCGAGGAGTTCTTGATGCAGGAGCAACTAGCTGTTATTTTATCATTACAACTATTGGAAGCACAGCAAAGAGCCTGTTATAAGAATGATTTATATTGCGAAAGCAATGAACCCTCTATATATTCATACAATTTGTTTAGGAAGAACCTCAAAGTTTCGGAAAGAAGCTTTGAGGTTTTTTCATTTCATAGGAAATTTTCTTGACATTTTTAAAAAAGTTATTGACAAATAAGAAAAAAGTATATAAACTAACTGTATCATATGAAATGGTACAGTTAGTACAGCTAATACAGTATGGCATACAGTACGACAAAAACAATAAGGAGGTACAGGTGTGTTTCGAATCAACCCTGCCAGTGGCAAGGCAATTTATGAACAGATCATGGAACAAGTAAAAGAAGCAGCGTGGAAAGGATATCTAAAACCTGGAGATGCTTTGCCGTCCGTTCGTAAATTAGCATTAAGTCTCAGTGTAACACCCAACACCGTAGCGAAAGCATATCAGTTGTTGGAGAAAGAGAAAGTAATTATAACAATACGAGGAAAGGGAGCATTTTTGGCAGAGAATGCTTCACAAGAGGTAGACAAAGGAAAGATGCAGGAGATCAAGACAAGTTTAAAAGAGATATTAAGTGAGCTTCGTTATGAAGGGTATGATGAAGAGAAGATAGCAAGCCTGATACATGAGATCTATCAGGATCTGGAGGGATAGGATATGAAAGTGATCGAACTAAAGGACGTGAAAAAATCATATGGAAAGAATGAGATTCTTCATGGAATCAGCCTGGATATAGAAGAGGGAAGCATTCATGGGCTGGTAGGACGCAATGGATGTGGAAAGACAACACTGATCAAATGTCTAACAGGAATTTATGAACAGGATCAAGGACAGATTCTGGTTTGTGGAGAAGAAATTTTCGAGAATCCAAAAGTAAAAGCACAGGTGGGATATGTTGCGGACAGCAACCAGTATTTTGAAGGGTATCATATCGATGAGATGGTAGAATTTTATAAACAGATCTACCCAACATTCGATGAGAAAGTATTTAGGGACTACAATCAGAGTATCGGATTAGATGTAAGCAAAAGAATCAAAGAATTATCTAAAGGACAGGCAATGTCATTAGCTTCGATGTTGAATCTGTCCATCCATCCAAAAGTGATGATCATGGATGAACCAATGTCAGGACTGGATGTGATCGCACAGAAACAGATCAAAGATTTTATTGTCAATGAAGTCGATATGAATGGGATGAGTGTTCTGATCTCATCACACGATTTAAAGGATTTAGAAAGTTTCTGCGATTCCGCAAGTATGATGAAGGACGGAAAGATCCTTTATCATGGAACAATGGATCAGATGAAAGAACGATTTACAAAATTACAGGTTGTATTTGGAGAATCAAAAAGCGAGATCTTCAAAGAACTTCCAGGAGTGATCACGTATTCTAATCTTGGAAGTGTATACACAGTAATATTAGAAGGGTATGGAGAGCCAATTCATGAGGCATTAAAACAAGCAGGAGCGATTGTAGTAGAGGAAATTCCATTAAGTTTAGAAGAAGTATTCGTCTACAGCAACCGCTAAGAGGAGGAACTTGGAGATGAGATTTTTTAGAAAATATGATTTGGTACTTCCACCAGCAGCATTGTTATATGGGATTTTCGCATGGAATATGAAATATCCAGGGGATGGACTGCCACAGACGATGATGGATAATCTTGTCAATGGCTGGCTTTTGATCACAGTTTTATTTGCAGCATTATCAGCAGGAATTGTATATCAGTTGCAGCAAAATAAGAAACAGCAATATATCTACAGCCTTCCATGGACAAAGAAAGACATTTACCAAAAGAGTCTTACAAAACTGCATATATCACTTTTGTTCGCAGAGATCATCTATGGAATTTTCTTTGCAATGAAGATCGCAACGATTCCGAATGCGGAATCAATCACGAATGTGATCATATGCACATTATGGAATGCAGTAATTTGTTTTGTATTTTGTGCACTGATACAGGTTTCATTGATCGTGACAGCATATATCTGGCAAGGACTTGTCATAGCAGTCGTTACATTTTATGTGATATTGCCGATGATCCTTCAGAATCTGGCATTTTTACTCCAGTTGCTGTTTAAGGTAAGATCTTCTAGATTTGCGATACTCGAGTGGGTTATCTATGGAAGATTCGGCAGAACATTTTTATATCCATTAAATTTTCAGCTTGATACAAATAGCTTGGAGAGCAATCCGATCTGGAAAGCACAATATGTAAATTCTGCGATCATCTGTATTGCCGTTTTATTTGCAGCAGGAGTCTTTAGTATCTGGTTTGCAAAACGACAGTTTATCAAGCAGGAGCAGGCACAGAACCGAATGTTAACAAGGTTATCAGGGATGCAGAATAAAGTCATCACGACGATAGTGATCACGATCCTGTGTTTTAATGCATTAAGTAATCATGAGATATATGTTTATATATTTAAGTATGACAAGACACTTCGAACCAGAATTTATGGATTGATCGCATGGGGAAAAGAATTTATGTGTTCATCAGATAGTTATAAACTGATCATACAGAAATTAAATGCAGTACATTGGTTTATATATTTGGTAGTGATATTAGTGATCACATATTTTGCTGTATCGATTATTCAGACAATAAGGAGGAAATGTTATGAGAGGGCTTGTTAATCATGAAAAACGAAATCTGCTAGCCATAACATTAGTGTATACCATAGTGATATGTTTCATATTACAATATGTGATCGCAAACGATATTTCAGGAACTGCAGATCAGATCAATAATTTTTATGGAGGCATTTATAATAATTATGGCAATCTGTTTTTAGGAACATTAGATCAATACTATGAAATGTTCATTATCGTTCTTATGATACCGGTTAGTTTTGTAGCGGTAATACAGTATCGGGAAAGCAGTACATCAAAATGTGGAGAATTTTTAATGCAGCTTCCGATCAAAAGAGGTCAGATTTTTCTGACAAGGACGATCACAGGAATGATGACATATACGATTCCATGGCTTTTTCTTTCATTCGGAATGATCATGATGAGAACAAAAGCACAGTCATGGTATGAGATGAATCTATCCGTATGTAAAAACGGAGCAGTACTTCTTGGAAATGATAACATCATACATTTGTGTGCGTATCTTCTATTTATATGGGTATCATTGACACTCATCTATGCCATTGCTATATTTTTTCAGAATATCTGCAAAAGACCATGGATCGCAGGAGCGATCGGAATCGGAGCAATGTTATTTCCAAACTTTATGGATTATATGATGCCAAAAGTATTATCATTCCCAGATACAATATATCATGGCTGGTGGATGGCTGCAATTTTTGAAAATGGACCGATCACAAAACAGTTTATATGGGATAAAGGTGTGAACCAGCTGGTGACGATGGCTTCGTTTGATCATTTTGCACAGATCCTTCTGATTCAGATCGTATTGATCGCAGTATTTTTTGGAGTTGCATTTTATGTATTTCAAAAGTCGGATATGGCAAAGAGGAATAATTTTATGTATTTTCCATGGATGGAGCATCTGTTTGTATGGATCTTCCCATTCTGTGTTTCATTATTCATTGTAGTGACAGGGTTCAAGATTCAGTCATACACAGGCGGCATTCTGGCAGCAGTGATCGCAACGATCATATATTATATAGTAGAAAAGCGTAAGAAAAGGAGGGCAGTATAATGTATTATTCAACTGCAACTGGTTATATTATCATATTATCACCACTGATCCTTCTAGCTTTATTGGCAACGATCGGAATCGTACTTTACCGTCATCCGTCAAAATTACAGAGAAAATGGTATAGCGTATCATTTAAGAAAAGAAAAAGAATTAAACAAATAGCGATTCTTCTTGGATTTTGTATGGCAGCAGGACTACTTATCTATCCTTTGACAAGCAAAAAACAGTTCGTATCAACGATCAGTCTGTCAGCAAATGAAAACAATTTTATCACAGAAGATAAGATCGATCAGATTTCAGAAGACAGAAGAGAAATAAAAAATGAGCAATGGCTGAAAAAATTTTATAAGATGATGAAATCAGACGATGAAAGTTCGACTCTTTTAAATGACATAGGAAGTTATGAAGTATGGAAGACGAGTATCCTGGAAGATAAAACGGGTGAGTATGAGCTGCGTTTAAGAGCAGAAGACACCGTTCTTCGTAGATTTTCAATACAGCAATCGGATGAAGATATTGATTCTGACGTAGATTTCGACAGTTACAATACTGACGGATTTTATGATATCATTCAAAGACCAGACAATACATTCGAAGAAAATTATCAAAAGCTTACAGATTCAGAAAAACAAGAAATTCAGAATCTCAATTGGAATTACAAAGACGGTCTTTTGTATGCAACAAATGAAAATCATAAGAGATGTATCAATGGAACATCCCAGTATTATATGAAAAACTCCAAATTGATCAATACGATGGAAAATTCAGGATACAAAGGAATCAAAAAATGGATGGAACAATGCGAAAAAGATACAGCAGGGATTAAAGTAAAAGTTGGAGATAAAACATACTTGTTCCATAATACAGACAAATGGCATACATTCAAGAAAAATGGATTAACATGTCTGTATAATTACAAACGTTTTATCATTCGATTTGATTTTAACAAAGTGATTGGGTTTAGGAGTAATCTATCTGACCTTCCACAAAGTGGCAGAGAAATGTGGACAGCTATATCGGATCATAGTGGATCAGCTGCGAATGAAGTTATTCTTCGTTCTTATAATGATGAAGAATTATATGCAAGGAAAAATGTTCAGATCTTTTTGCAAGATCACAAGATCAAACAGATGTTGATCTACTGGGATGAAACAGAGGCATTCAAAGGATTCACAAAAGAAGAAAAGATATTCTTAAAAGGCTGTTTCGAAAAAATGGGTATCTCATCCAAGGATGCACAAGAATGGTTAAATACATTTATGATCAAGAAAACGCCACAGAGCGGTAAGTTAGGAAGCTGGACATACAGCAAAGGAAATAGTAAAAATCAGGTAATATCATTGATCAATCATAATGAAAATAATAATTATGTAAATTTTTACAAAAAAAGTAAAGGAAATAATTGACAAATATAAAATGATATGGTAAATTATGGGTAGAAAGTGCTTACAGCACAAACTCCCCTTAATAAACAGTTCGAGAACTACGGTTTTCCTGCGATTGTTCATCGCCCATACCCCATAGAATCTCGAAAGAATTGTATTTTAGATTATCATCATCAACAATCATTTTATATTTATCTGCAATCCTCTATCTAAGTTGTGATGTGAGCACTTTCGATTTTTAAAATATGAAAATAAGGATTCCTATGATTCTATGATATAGAAACATAAGAATCCTTTTCATTATTTTTAACAAATCACAATGACAAATCAAAAATAATATGATATGATATTATTTTGAATGGGATAATATAAGAAAGTAGTAGAAATTCACATATAGGAGGAAGAAACATGCCAGTAAAGTATGTATTTGTTACAGGAGGAGTTGTATCTGGATTAGGTAAAGGAATCACAGCAGCTTCTCTGGGACGATTACTAAAAGCCAGAGGCTATCATGTCACAAGCCAGAAGTTTGATCCGTATATCAACATTGACCCAGGAACAATGAACCCAATCCAGCACGGAGAAGTTTTCGTAACAGATGACGGAGCAGAGACTGACTTAGACCTTGGACATTATGAAAGATTTATCGATGAAGGACTGAATAAGAAATCAAACGTTACAACAGGTAAAGTATATTGGAGTATCTTATCCAAAGAACGTCGTGGAGATTATGGTGGTAACACAGTACAGGTAATCCCACACGTAACAAACGAGATCAAGAGCCGTTTTTACAGAAGTGAAGATCCAAGCGATCAGGAAGTAGCGATCATTGAAATCGGAGGAACTGTAGGAGATATCGAAAGTCAGCCATTCTTAGAGGCATTAAGACAGTTCCAGCATGAAGTGGGACATGAAAACTGTATTTTAATTCATGTAACATTAATTCCATACTTAAAGAGTTCAGGAGAATTAAAGACAAAACCAACACAGGCAAGTGTCAAAGACTTACAGGGAATGGGAATCCAGCCAGATATCCTTGTATGCCGTTCAGACTATCCATTAGATGATGGAATCAAGAGAAAGATCGCGCAGTTCTGTAACGTTGAACGTTCAAGAGTTATTCAGAACTTAGATGCAGAAGTATTATACGAAGTACCTTTGATGATGGAGAAAGAACATCTAGCACATGAAGTATGTGAATGTCTGAACATGCCATGCCCAGATCCAGATCTTGATGATTGGAAGAAGATGATCAATGCATGGAAACATCCAGAACATAAAGTAGAGATCGCATTAGTTGGTAAATATGTATCTTTACACGATGCTTACATCAGTGTCGTAGAATCCTTAGAGCATGCTGGAGTCGCAAATTCAGCAGATGTTAAGATCCGCTGGGTAGATTCAGAGAGAATCAGCTCTTACAATGTCGATGAGATGTTAGGTGGAGTTCATGGAATCTTAGTTCCAGGTGGATTCGGAGATCGTGGAATCGAAGGAATGATCTGTGCGATCAAATACGCAAGAGAAAACAAGATCCCATATCTTGGACTATGCTTAGGAATGCAGCTTACATTAGTAGAATTCGGAAGACATGTCTTAGGATTCTCTGATGCACACAGTCAGGAATTTAATCCAGACACAACACATCCGATGGTTCATATCATGCCAGATCAGGACGGAGTCACAGATCTTGGTGGAACATTACGTTTAGGATCTTACCCATGTGTATTAACAGAAGGATCCAAAGCATATGAATTATATGGAGAGAAAGAGATTCACGAAAGACATCGTCATAGATATGAAGTAAATAACGAATATCGTGACATCCTTCAGGAGAATGGAATGATGTTATCCGGATGCTCACCAGACGGAAGAATCGTAGAGATGGTAGAGATTCCAGAACATCCATGGTTTGTGGCAACACAGGCACATCCTGAGTTTAAATCAAGACCTAATAAAGCACATCCATTATTTAAAGGATTTGTAGAAGCGGCCTTAGAACATCAAGGTAAATAACACAAAAAGTTAATATAACATCATCAAAAAGATTCTGAGATAGCTTAATATCTCAGAATCTTTTTACATATTATTTACAATTCAATACAATTAGAATTTACATATATATGATAGAATCCTTTAAGAGTCAGAAAGATATGAAAAGACAAAGGTATCAGGAGGTATATATGAGATCTAATTGGAGAAAACAAATGATGATCAGTGCATTAGCATTGACACTTTCTGCAACAAATGTAGCACCAGTATTTGCAAGTGCCGCTCCAGATGGCAAGACAAATGCAGTAGACATTGCACAGACAATGGGAACAACGGCACAGTGGAATCGTTGGGAGAAAGAATGGGAAATTTTAAAAAATGACTGGACACAAATTTCATTGTCACCAGGAAGCAATGCAACGGAGTTGAATTTTGCATGGTATACACCAAAGCAGACAAATGATGATCATTCAAATGCAAATGTTCCAAAACTGATCATTGGTGAAGGACATAATATGAAAAATGCCAAGGTGTACGAGGCAGAACAAACAGCAGTAAAAGATGAACAGGATAACAATGGGGAAACTTATAATTCTAATAAAGTAACAGCAACAGGATTAAAAGAAAACAAAACATATTATTATAGTTACGACAATGGAAATGGGTATACAAAGCCAGCTGAATACACGACAAAATCTACAAACAATTTCTCATTTGCATTTGTAGGTGACCCACAGATCGGATCTTCAAATGAATTAAAGGGAAAAGATACGAAAGAATTTTACGATGCACAGTCAAATGCAGTAAAGAGTGATGCATTTAACTGGTCTTCTACGTTAAACGCAGCATTAGAAAAGACAGATGATCAGTTAAGTTTTGTTGTATCCGCAGGTGACCAGATTCAGACAACAAAGAAAAAGTTACCAAACAAAGATGCATCAAAAAGTGAAATTGAGTATACAGGATATTTAAGTCCAGAAGCATTAAAATCACTTCCAGTGGCAACGACAGTAGGTAACCATGATGCAGATAATGCAAACTATACATACCATTTTAACAGAACAAATGCAAGTGAACTTGGAAGTAATAAGGTAGTCGGTGGAGATTATTATTTCAAATATGGAAATGCATTATTTATCATGTTAAATACACAGGATACAAATGTAGCAGAACATAAACAGTTTATTGAGCAGACAGTTGCAGCGAATAAAGACTGCAAATGGAGAATCGTAACACTGCATCAGGATATTTATGGATCAGCAGAACATTCTAATGAGCCAGAGATCACAAATTTAAGATATCAGTTAACACCGATTTTCGAACAAAATGATATTGATGCTGTATTAACAGGTCATGATCATGCTTATTCAAGATCTAAAATGTTATTAGGTGGAACAAAAGCGAATGATTATACAGATGACGAATTTGATGCAGAATTAGAGAAAGATATGGATGCGGGTGAAAATCCAACGACAAAAACAGTGGCACCAGGAAATATTAAAAATGACAGCACAGATGAAAAAGATCAGAAATATTTAGCATATCTTAAAAGTATCATGGATGAAAAAGCAATTGAGACCGTCAAAAAACAGGGAAGCTCTGTAATCAATCCAGAAGGTGTCCTTTATATGACAGCAGGTTCTTCTTCAGGAAGTAAATATTATGATCTGGTACCAAGACAGCAGACATATATTGCACACCGTTGGCAGGAAGATGTCCCAACATATTCAGTTGTTGATGTAACAGAAAATAGTTTAACGATCAATACATATCGTACAGATAATGATGAAAAGATTGATGAAACATTTTCTATCACAAAGAGCAAAGGGGATACGACATCACTTAATGCAGAAATTAAAGCATCTGAAAGCATTGTAAAGCAAAAAGATGCATATACAACGGAAAGCTATAGAGTCTTTGAACAGGCACTTACAGGAGCCAAAGAAGTTGCAGCAGACAAAAAAGCAACAAAAGATGAAGTTGAAAATGCATTAAAAGTTCTGACAAATGCAAAAGCAGGATTAGAAAAGAAAGCAACAACAAAACCAGCAACAGTAAAGAAACCAACAGCAGAGAAGAAAGTTGTAGTAGCAAAAGCATCTGCAAAATTAAAAGCTGGCAAAAAGAAAGTAACAGTTAAGATCAAAAAAGCATCTGTATCTGGATATCAGATTAAATATGCATCAAACAAGAACTTTAAAAAAGCAAAGACAAGAAATACAAGAAAAACAATTTATACGATCAAGTCATTAAGATCAAAGAAAAAATGTTATGTAAAGGTTCGTGCATACAAAATAGTTAAAGGTAAGAAAATCTACGGTTCTTACAGCAAAGTTCTGAAAGTGACTGTGAAATAACAATGAAACAAAAACAGATGAAAGGAGTGTGTCTGCTGATCGCAGGCATTCTCTTTCTTCTGCTGTTTTTTTCTTTTTCTGGAATTGAGAAGACAAAACTTCTAGATACAGATGGAAGAAATTTTGAAAAAGCAGAAGTAACAAACGTGATCTCTGGAAACTTATCAAATAGTGGAAGTGGAAAACAAACCGTAGAATTAAAACTTCTCTCAGGGGATCATAAAGGAAAAATAATACAGGCAACAAGCTCTCAAAGTTATTTATTTGGTGCAAAATGTAAAAAAGGAATGAAAGTCATAGCGATCATTAATGAATCGAAAGGAGAGTTGCTGGCGTCTGTATATAGTGTAAACAGAGGACCTATGGTATGGCTGATGGCAGCAGTGTTTGTAGCAATCGTGGTTGCAGTCGGTGGAAGAAAAGGAATTTCATCAATATTAAGCTTGGTATTTACAATGCTTTGTATCTTTTTTATTTTTCTTCCGATGATCTACAAAGGAATATCCCCGATACTGGCGGCTGTATTAGTGGTCGCATTTACAACAGTTGTGACGATGTGTATGGTTGATGGAATTACGAAGAAATCAGTAGCTGCGATGCTTGGAACGATCATAGGTGTGGTATTTTCTGGAGCATTTGCATTGATCTTTGGACAAGTGACATCGATTACCGGATATAATGTGTCTGATATAGAGAATCTGGTCTATGTCGGAGAAATGACAGACATAAAAATTGGTGAATTGTTATTTGCAGGAATCTTGATCGCATCATTAGGTGCAGTCATGGACGTTGGAATGTCAATCGCTTCTACACTCAATGAATTAAAAGAACAAAATCCACAGATGATGTTAAAAGAACTGTTTCAATCAGGAATGAATGTCGGAAGAGATATGATGGGAACAATGACCAATACACTGATTCTTGCATTTACGGGTGGATCGATCAACACATTAGTATTTATCTTTGCATACAATTACGAATATCAACAGGTGATCAATATGTATTCCGTAGGGATTGAGATCATGCAGGGATTATCATCAAGTCTCGGAGTTATCATGGCAGTTCCAGTGACCTCCTGGATCGCAGCATTTTTATATAGTAAAAATCAAAAATAAAGAAAAGACTCTATAACAATTCATATCTTTATGAATTCGCAGACAGAAGTTTGAGAATATGTTATAATGAAAAAGATTAATTAAATTTAACAAGACATAAATATTTGACTAAGTTTAGGAGGCGAAGGTTATGAATGTTAAAGGAGTCAGACTTTATGGAGTCAAAGATATACGTCTGGAAGAATTTGAGATCCCTGAGATAGCTGAAGATGAGATTCTCTTGAAGATAGAATGTAACGGAATTGCAGTGTCAACTTTAAAAGAGATCACATTGGCACAGAGACATTTAAGAGTACCAAAGAATATTAAAAAGAATCCTGTACTGATCGGACATGAATTTTCTGGAACGATAGCAAAAGTCGGAACAAGATGGAAAGAGGATTATCAGGAAGGAAAACAATTTGTATTAGTACCAGAGATTCCTCACCAGATCGAATCACCAGGATATTCTTACCCTTATTTTGGAGGTGCAGCAACATACTGTATCATACCAGCAGATGTAATTGAGAAAGGATGTTTGTTGCAATATGAAGCAGATTCATTCTATGAACTTGCACAGGCTCAGGCTTTATATAGTATAGTGGGAAGTTTTCATTCAAACTATCACAGTAAAGAGGGAACCCACGATCATATATCTGGAATTAAAGAAGGTGGGAATACCATCATCCTTGGAGGAGCCGGTCCCATGGGACTAATGGCAATCCGTTATGTCCTTGGAATGAAGAAAAAGCCAAGAAGACTCGTGATCACAGATACGAATCAAGAGCGTTTGGAAAAAGTAAGGAAAATGATACCGATGCAGGAAGGAACCAGGCATGGAATAGAGCTTTATTATATCAATCCATCGATGTTTACAGATTCCGTTCCAGTGTTACTGGCAATAACCAATGAAAAAGGATACGATGATGTGTTTGTCTATGCACCACCCAAATGTGTAGCTGAAATAGGGAATCGTATTATGGCAATGGATGGCTGCATGAATATTTATGCATCAACAGCAGATAAAAATTATCGTGCTGGAATGAATATATACGGAAGCCATTATTTAAAAACTAAACTGATCGGTTCATCTGGAGGACTTCGTTCAGACCTGATCGAAGCCTTAGACCTGATCACAACAGGCAAGATCAATCCAGCAGTTGGAATCACACACATTGGAGGAATCAATGCGATTGTCGATACAACATTATATTTAAAGAAGATACCAGGATCAAAGAAGATTACATACCCACAGATCAACCTGCCATTGACAGCAATAGAGGACTTTGGGAAATTAGCTGAGAAAGATCCAGTCTTTGGAGAATTAGATGAATCTTGTAAACGACATGGTGGATTGTGGAATCCAGAAGCAGAGAAGATACTGCTTGATCATTTTAAAAAGTTTTAATTTGTGTGTTGGCCAACTGTAGATTTTGAGTATATGATAAAAAATAAATAAGCAACCGAAAGCGATGCGGTGGAATTTTGCTCATATTTTGAACAAATCGCTGATTCGCCCAATTTCC
>OBXI01001324.1_pt1 | contig 14887 bp, 13 predicted proteins | sample 1538161 | NCBI WGS metagenome assembly OBXI01 (sample SAMEA2580142, study PRJEB22360) | human gut metagenome | biome: human gut; feature: human-associated habitat; material: faeces | place: Denmark | collected 2008/2010 | reverse complement strand
CGCACCGGCCGCACCGACATCGTCCGCGGCCATCTCGAGCCGCAGGGTGAGGTGCTCACTTTTACGCCGGCCGGCAGTCAGGGTTCTGCCATGCTTTCTACCTTGGCCGGCATGAATGCAGCCGCCGTACTGCCCGAAGACACAGCTTCAGCCGAAGCCGGCAGCTTCGTTGAGTGCCTGCTCCTTTAAGCGAACGGCCGAATCGGCACCGTCCTGCGGCAGCTTTATGAGGATCGGCGGGGCTGGAAAAAAAACGGGAGCCGGCCCCCCTGTGCGCTCGAGATGCCCACATGCGGCCGCAAACCACCAAAAAAGACCCCGCCACGAAAGGGAGTCCGACGGACTCCCCAAGTAAAAGCACCGAAAGGATGACGCCGAAAATCGGCGTCATAAAGACCAGAATCCCCAAACGAGCTGCCAAGTAAATTTTGATCAGCCGGCACCAAACGAGATAGCTTGCGAAAGACACGATAAAGATCTGAAAAAGCAGACTCGTCCAGCCGATCGCCGTTCCTTCGAAATGGTTCTGCCCGGTGAGCAGCGCACAGGGAAAAAGCAGCACAAAGCCGCCCGCCAGCTGCCAAAAAAGCATCTGCGTAGGCGCGGCCTCACTCACCGTCGTCACGCGCATCACGATGATCGTGAAGCCCCAGGAGATACCGGAACAAAGCCCCAGAATGTCACCCCACCACCAAAGTTCGCTGCCTTCGGCGGCGGGAGAATGGGACATAAGCGCCGGAAGCAGAAAAGCGGCTCCAATACCGAGAAACGCGAGCAGCACGCCGCCCCACTGAATCACAGAAAGCCGCTCTTCGGGCAGTTTGATGGCCAGACCAACCGCGGCAAAAAGCGGCGCAGTGTAAAGCAGCACCGACATATGCGCGGCGGAAGTGAAGCGAAGTCCTTCGGCCACGAAAAAGAATTCACCCGCAAAACCAAGCGCCAGCAGGAAACCGTCGCGCCACCTCAGCTTCGGATTCCATTTTTCATGCAGCACGAATTTAGCGGTAATCAGCAAAAGGAGCGCGGCGACGCCGGATCGCACTGAAACCTGAAGCATCGGTGAAACATCGCTGCCTGCAGCCTTAATGGCGACTTGCTGCAGTCCCCAAATAATGCAAAGAACAAGACAAGTGATGAGTGCGTAGCCGTCAATGGGACGACGAGAACTGTCGGGCATAACTCTGACAAAGAAAAACGAAGCGCCCGAAATGGAATCAATCGGGCGCCGTGGAAAGTAGAAAGGATACCGCTTTGGAGCAAAATCTTCTGCACTCAATGCGTTATGACTAGCACTTAAGCGCCGCCGTCAGAGCCGGCTCCCGTTTTCTTCTTGGGCTGCATACGCTTCCAACGGCCGCCTGGAGCACGGGCGCTCACGGCGCGTCCGAGCATTGCGTCGCGCCGAGGTTCTCGCTTTTCAGCTTCTGCGAGCGCACGGTTTCGCGCACGGGTCATCCGCGACGTGCGTTTTTCCTGCTCTGCCTCCGCCTCCTTGATGGAGCTCGGCGCAGGCTTCATGTCTGATGAAGGATGAAGTTCCGGCGGCTGAAAAGTCGGGGCTGCATGAGGGAGCGGCGTGCGCACAACCATCGCTGGCGGCGGCGTCCGTACGGGCGGAGCATCAATGCCGTGACTGTCCGCCCACTCCAACGCGCTCTTGAGCGCAGCGGCCTCACGGGGATCGAGCTGTGCAGGAATAACCACTTCACCGGTTATGGACGTAATGCCGCGGTACCCCACGCCTGTCATGATGATGCCGTGATGGCGTCCATACGCCCGGTCCTCATGCTGGTGCCCGTGGAAAAGACGCTTCACGCCCAGTGCCTCAGCGAGCCGATCGATAGCCGCAAACCCCTTGCGATGGCAGGACGGCGCCTCATGAGTGACCAGAATGTCTGCATGCTGACGCATCAAGTTCTGATAGACCGAAGGAAAGATCGTTGTGCGGTGACGGCGCGGCACCCCGCCGCGCCAGACGTTTCCGGGCCCTACCCGACGAATGAAAGTGGCCGGGCAGTAGTAATTGGGGGGATCATCAGGCATCCAAACCTGGCCGCGAAAAACGCCGCCCAAACCCGCAATGCGTACACCGCAGACATTGGCAGCCCGACCGTGGAGATTCTTGTCGGCAAGCTTGCTGCGCCACAAGTTGTCATACATCTCGTCGGATTCAGAATCGTGATTGCCGGGTATCCACCACACAGGAGCGTATTGCAGCGCCTCCTCCAGAACAACCTCAAGGGGGGCCGGCGCCTGCATATCGCCCAAAATGACCAATGCATCAGGCTGATACTCACGAGCAGCTTGATTGATCTGATCAAAACACCCATGAGGATCACCGCAAAAAAATATTTGCGGCAACTCCTTCGCAGCAGCCGGCCGACGGCGGCGGCGAGTCCTTCTGCGCTTCTTCTTAACCTCGATTTCCGTTGTCATCGCCCTTCTGATCACCCGTGTACTGCGCGGCGATGCGGGCGGCCTCATCACGGACTTCTTCACGCAGCTCCTGCGGGCCGACAACTTCGACCTTGGAGCCCCAGCGGAGAATTTCGCCCACGATTTCGGTGGAGTTGGAATAAGGGACCGTCAGCATCAGGGTGCCGTCATCGAGCTTTTCAACGTGCTGCTTCGGATGCCAGGCCTCGCGCAGCACATAGCTGCCAGCCTCTTGCGTAAAGTGCAGCTCAGCCGACTGAATCTTCCTGCCATGGAAGATTCCGTAGCCGCTGTCGAGCTCTGCCTCAATCGTGCTGAGCGGTATGCGCCGCACAGCCGTCGTGAGGATTTCGGCATTGGAGATGTTTTCGATCAGGAAGGTTTTGAGTGCTTCTGTGAGATGACAGTAAGCATCCACATACCAGCGGTTGCGGTAATGTACAAGGCGCAGCGGAGAAATCTCCCGCTCCTTGGTTTCTCCGGTGCGCTGAGAGTGGTAGCTGATGCGCAGTCGGCGTTTTTCGCAAAGCGCACATCCCACGAGTTCGAACGCTTCGGGCTCGCGGAAGATAACGCTACGGTCGATCACGCGCACGTGGCGCATGAGCATTCGCGGGCTGGTGCCGCCCAAATTGAAGAGATCCATGACACGCGCACGCAGCGGCGAAAGCTCTTTGGCAAGCGCAGAACTGCCGTCGGCCTCAAGCTGTCCTAAGAGGTCATAAGTCGATGTGAGCACAAAAAGCTCATCCGACGAATACCACTGCTTGGAGCGCAGCTTGAACGTACGATCCTTTGTTCGCCGAAAGGGATCAAAAGTTCGCGACTGACTTGCGCGTTTGGCGCGCAGCGCAGGTACGGTTTTATGCTCGTCAGCATCTGGCGACTCTGCATAGCAATAACCGCCTCGGGCCTTGGAGAATTGAATCGGTGCGCCAAGCTCCTCGCGCATGTAACGCAAGTCTCGCTTAATGGTGGGTGCGCTCACACGAAGAACCTCTTCAAAGAGCTCAAAAGGGACTACCCCCCTTTCGGCAAGAAGGCGGTCAATGATCAGACGGCGTGTGCTGCTTTTCATGACGGCGGGTTCCTCTGTGGATGCACTTCCGGCCAAAAGCCGGTCTCTTCTTAAGGTTGACGCGGCACCGGCCGGAAGACGATGCGGCTTCTTCATGAAGCGCTCGCCGCGGCCATCCGCAGACTTTGAGGGACACTTGCCCAGAACTTGAAAAGCTGACGCTTTCCGCTCCGGGAGCGCTCCCTCCATTTCGAAAACATTTCGGATTCGCTCTCCACCTGTCTCAAGCACATGAGTGCTCTTGCGCACGGCGGCGAATCCAAGTGCATCAATTCTAACGGACTTGGCAGCAAAGCCTGTATAGGAGCTGCAAATTGACTGCGGAACTTTTTTTAGGCGTCCTGGAGCACATCGACGCCCTTAGGAATCACAAAGCGGAACCGATCGGGATTCATCTGCTCGAGCGCCTTGAAGCGGAGAAACTTCACCTCTGTGGTTTGTCCAAACGTATCGCGAAGCGACATGCTGTCAGGATTGCCTGAAGCATCGAAAACTACCTTCACCGATTCAAACCCAGCCTGAGGCTCTTTAGGCGTGAGCGTGACGGCACCCGCCTCCGACGATGTCTGCCAATCCTTCGGGAGCGTCCCGCTGCCGAAAAGAACGGCTGCCGGGGTTGCGCCCAACGCGTCGGAGACTTTTTTAACGGTCACCTGCATCAGATCTTCGTCATAAAGCCAGAGTGTCTGGCCATCCGACACGACCTGCTGCTTCCAGGGCTTCTCATAATTCCAAAGAAAAGCGCCGGGACGACGAAAGGCGAAGATACCCTCGGCTTCGTTGACCAGCTTGCCCGAGCGGTCGACAACACGCTGCCGGAAGGCGCCTTCGGCAGCCGAAACGTGCAACAAGAAGGCCTCGAGCTGAGCGCTTCCGTCAACGGACACGGTCTTTACCGCTTCGGCGCAGACACCCAGAGGACTGAATGCGCCGGCGCAGAGCGCAGCACCCATCAAAACAAAAAAACGGCGGCGGGGAAAATCTGCTGACATGAGCAACATCCATCAAAGTTCGCGGTCAGGCACCAGCGTCGTACGCTTGCCCATAGCATTCGGCTTGCTCACAAGCCCTGCAGCCTCCATCGCTTCAAGAATATTGGCCGCACGGTTGTAGCCTATGGCAAGGTGACGCTGCACGAGAGAAATGGAAGCACGTTTTTCTGTAAGCACAACTTGCACGGCTTCATCGTAGAGCGGATCCTTTTCGCCGGACTTGCGGCCGCGGCCGCCGACGGAAGATTCGCCGTCCTCGTCGGCGGTTTCCGCTCCCTCTGTAACACCCGAAACATAACTCGGCGAACCCTGGCGGCGCAGCGCTTCCGCCACACGCTGCACTTCACCGTCATCGACGAAACACCCCTGGATGCGGCGGGCATCGGGCGCACCCGGACGATGAAAGAGCATGTCGCCGTTGCCGAGCAGCTGCTCAGCGCCAGATTCGCCGAGAATGACCCGACTGTCGGTAGCAGAAGCCACCTGGAAAGCGATTCGGCTCGGTACATTGGCCTTAATCAGAGACGTCACCACATCCACCGATGGCCGTTGAGTGGCCAGAATCAAATGGATGCCGGCAGCACGCGCCTTCTGTGTGAGGCGGGTGATTTCACCCTCAACTTCCTTGCGGTTGGTGAGCATGAGGTCAGCGAGCTCATCCACCACGCAGACAATGTAAGGCCAAGGCTCGAGGTTGGGCGCCGCAGGATCGTCCTTGGCCGCCATCGGATCGCGAATAGGCGTTCCGCGGGCTTCGGCTTCAAGCACCTTCTCGTTGAAACCCGAAAACTGACGCACACCCACGCGGCTCATGACGGCATAGCGGCGGTCCATTTCGTTGGTCAGCCACTTTAACGCTGCACTGGCCTTATTCATATCCGTCACTACCGGCGTGAGGAGATGCGGAATGTCGTTGTAGAGCGAGAATTCGAGCATCTTCGGGTCAATCAGCACAAGCCGCAGGCGCTTAGGCGAATTCCGAAAGAGCATCGACAGAATCATGGCGTTGATGCCCACGGACTTGCCCGAACCCGTCGTACCCGCCACCAAAAGATGCGGCGTCTTAGCGAGATCAATCACCACGGGGTGACCGGCAATGTCTTTGCCCAAGGCAAGCGTAAGCGCTGAGGTGCTCTTCTCATAGGCTTCGCTCTTTAGGATTTCTTTAAGCCGAACCGTCTCACGCACGGGATTAGGCACCTCAATGCCAATGCAGCTGGTGCCGGGGATAGAGAGAACGATGCGCACAGCCTGCACGCCCAAAGCACGGCGCAGATCGTCGCGGACACTTTCAATCTGCGCACCTTTGACGCCCGGACCTGGCTCCAGTCGATACTGCGTAATCACCGGACCAGGCTGAGCACCCAGAACTTCCGCATCAATGTTGTAGCTCTTTAGCTTGGCAACGATCAAACGGCTTGTCAGCTGAATCGATTCCTCATCCGTCTTTCGCCCGTTGGGGTCAGGCGTATCCAGAAGCGAAAGACTTGGATGTGCCTCTTCTACCGAAGGACGTGCAGGGGAAGTAAAGCCCTGCGGTGCCGGCGTGATCATCTGATCGACAAAAAGCGACTGCGAACCCGCACTCTTCAGGTCGGGTTTAACAATTTCAAATTCCTGCCGCAAAGCGGTTGGTTCATAGAGCGCAGAGATATCCGCTGCCGAATCCGTGCTGCCATCTGAAGCAGGGACTTCTTCTCCGGCATCGGAATACCCAACCGTTCTCGGCGCGTCCTTCCGAAAGCGGGCAACGATTTTCTCATCAATGAAGCGGCCGATCCCTTCTGCAATGTCTGCCCAGGAAAAATCGAGCAGTAGGGCAATACCGATCGCCATCAGCACCAAAAAGACGACTGCCGAAACACCAGCACCGACATAGTAGATAACCGCACGCGCCAGAGAGTTGCCCAAAATACCGCCGGTGCCGGCCGGCAGTCCGAAATCCACACCGCCGAAGCGGAGGGCCTCAAGCGAAGTGGACCCCATCAAAAGTGCGCAAAGACCGATGAACGCGGTGAATTTCGGCGGATTGACACGATCAGGGGCGGTTTCACCGCGCTGAATGCGCCAGCGTGCACGCAGCGCAAAAACAGCCATCATGGCCAGACCGAGCACGAGCCACCAAGCGGAAAAACCAAGCATGCTAAAGAGCAGATCCGCCGCCCACGCCCCCCAAAGGCCGCAGAGATTGACCGGCGCACGAGCCGTTGAAACCGAAAACGAGGGGTCAGCAGGCGAATAGCTCGCAAGCGCCGCGGCGAGTGCGACGGCAAGCGGCATGGCGAACACCCAGGCATACTGCCAGAGAAAACGGGCAAGACCCACAAATGCTTCAGAGAGACGCTCACTCAATGCGCGCATAAGCGCTGCTCGGCGCTCGCGGCGAGCGGCTCGACGTGCCGCAGCTTCTTCGCGGCGGGCAGCCTGATCGGCATCCGCCCCGGCTGAGGGCACTCCGCTTCTGCTGAGCACTTCGCCTTCTGCATCGGCATTCGCATTCCGCCTGGCTTTAGAGGCCCGGCTGGCTTTTGAAGCCCGGCTGGCTTTTGAAGCCCTCGAAGGCTTGATGCGATCTTCATCCACATCGTCTTCAATTTTTGTTCGCGTTCTCGCCATACGGAACCCTTGGTGTATGCTCAAACCAATTATTTTATGAGCGAACTGGAATGAGTGCTTTACAGCTTTGCCGCCTCAAGGCGCCTCAGCTGCCTGCAAATTCCTACTCGTTCATGGCTGTCCGAGTTGCGCCGTCTTTTGCCGGCATTCTGCAAACGCCAAATCTAGACGCCTCTAAGCTGTGCCGAGACTGGAAAGCTGGCGGCCTTTCGGACGTTAACCCTTTTCTAAAGAGTAAAGCACCATGACGCAAACAAATCACGCCAAAGTCATCATTCTCGGTTCCGGTCCTGCTGGCTGGACCGCCGCGGTATATGCCGCACGCGCCAACCTTAAACCGGTCGTCATTACCGGCATGGAAGCGGGCGGCCAGCTCATGACCACGACCGAAGTTGACAATTGGCCGGGCGCTGCTGAAGGCATTCAGGGACCGGACTTGATGGAACAGATGCAAAAGCAGGCTGAACGCTTCGGCACCCAGGTGGTCTACGACCTCGTGAAGGATGTTGACCTCTCCAGCCGTCCATTCAAGCTCACAACCGACCTCGGTGACGTTTGGACCTGCGACGCGCTGATCGCCGCCACCGGCGCTTCGGCCATGTATCTGGGGCTTCCCTCTGAAGCCGCCTATAAGGGCAAGGGTGTTTCCGCCTGCGCCACTTGCGACGGCTTCTTTTACCGCGGAAAGCCCGTTGCTGTCGTGGGCGGCGGCAACGCTGCTGTCGAAGAAGCGCTTTACCTCGCCAACATTGCCTCCAAAGTAACACTCATTCATCGACGCGATACCTTCCGCGCTGAACCGATCCTGATTGATCAGCTGATGGATGAAGTGAAAGCCGGCCGCATCGAACTTGCACTGCGCCGCGAAGTCGACGAGATCCTCGGCGACGGCAAGAGCGTTACCGGCGTGCGCCTGAAGAGCACCGCCGGCGAAGCGCCTGTCGAAGTGCCGTTGGAGGGCGTCTTTATTGCCATTGGGCATAAACCCAATACAACGATCTTTGAGGGCAAGCTGGAGCTTTCAAACGGCTACATCGTTACCCGCGGCACAGGTCATGCCACTGCCTCCGCAACATCGGTGGAGGGCGTTTTCGCTGCCGGCGACGTTCAGGATCAGGTCTACCGTCAGGCGGTCACCTCCGCAGCGGCAGGCTGCATGGCGGCGCTGGATGCACAGCGCTACCTTGAGGCACTGAGCCGCTGATCAATATACAGCCTGAAAGCAGATCAATCGCTGCCGAACCTTTTGGAATCCAATCATTTCTGCAACATCCGACTTTTAAAATGGCTCAATATCACGATCTTTCGGATTTAAAGAAGCTTTCACACGACCTCAAGGTTCAGGCCAAGGCCGCGCAGGAAGCAAAACGCGTTCAGGCGGCCAAAGCGAACCGCCTTGGCGCCGAAGCGGCGGCTTTCCGCGAAGCGATGGCCTCGCTCGGCGTCAAGAATGAGGACCACACCCGCGGACGCCGTATTACAACGCCGGCCAAACCAGCGCCAGTTCCGCACCAGAGCAAACTGGAAAAAGAAGCGGTTCTCGAAGAATCCCTCTCAGACCAGTGCGATCCGGTGGTGTTTCTCGAGAGCGATGACGGCCTCATGTTCCGCCGCCCGGACGTGCCGCCGGATATTCCCCGCAAGCTCTATCGCGGTGAATGGACAGTGCAGGATCACATTGACCTGCACGGTCTCTTCGTTGACGAGGCGCGCGACGCCGTCGCGGCCTTCATCCGTACAGCGATGATCCGCGGTCACAGATGCCTGAGAATCGTCCACGGCAAGGGCTATAACTCCGAAGGCGGTCAAAGTGTTCTCAAAGAAATGGTCCGCCGCTGGCTGCAGCAAAAGAGCGAAGTCATGGCTTTTGTCCAGGCGCCTCCGCATGACGGTGATTCCGGCGCCGTAATTGTGCTGCTCGAGCAGCGCCGCCCGCGCCGCAGCTAAGGGGACTCTGCGCAACGCCGCAAGGAGGGCACTTTCGCCATGATGACACCCGTAATCAATGCTTTGACGCCGTCGACTGAATGGGTCGACACGATTGCCATGCTCGGTTTCTCGTTTGCCGGCATTCTGGCTGCTCGCGGGCGCGGCGTTGACCCGGTGGGTGTTTTTATTTTGGCCTTTACAAGCGCCTTCGGCGGCGTTACGGTACGCGATATGCTGCTCGACATCCGGCCTTTTTACTGGGTGTCACACGAAGCTTTTACCTGGCTCATCATCTGCTTCACCATTTTTGCGCCGGTCATTGCTGCCCGTCTTTCCGACCGCATTGCACGAGAACTCTTTCTTTGGGCCGATGCTGTCGGTCTGGGTTTCTTTTCAGCATCAGCGACCGTTCTTGCGTGGGAGAGCGGCATTCCGCCGCTCTCGTGCACATTGGTTGGCGTGATCACCGGCATTGTGGGCGGTATCTTCCGCGACGTCCTGCTTAACCGCTTGCCCGCGGCGCTCTCTGACCGCAAACCTTATGGGCTGGCCGCATTTATCGGCTGTTGGTTTGGAATCGTGCTCCTTTCGGACGGCGTTGCCGCAGCAACCGTCATTTTGGTGACCGCCGCTTCAATCGTGCTGATCCGTATGTTCACACTGAAGGTGAACTGGGAAATTCGCTATCGCTCTCCGCTCTCACGCCGCATATTCCCTGGGAACGGGCCTATCAGTCTGACGCGCATCCTTCGGCGTTCTAATACTGCGCCAAAGCCCCCTCGGCTGCTGAAAACGCCAAAGTCTTCTAAGTCATCCAAATCGGAACCTGCGGCTTCCGCACCACAAATGCCCCGCATTTATAAACGTGCTAACCCTGCCAATCTGCCGTCGGCAGCGCCCTGGCGCCCTATCGATGCGCCTTTAGAAGATAAGACCAAACCCTCTGCAAAATCCCCTTCGCAGAACTTAAATACGCCTGCAGAACCGGACTCTCCTAAACACGAAGATTGATCCTAATAAACCTTCTTGGAACTGATGCCAGATGGCCCAGAACGGCATCAGCATGAGAATGCCGTTGAGCAGACAATCAAATGCCTTGTGAAAATGCTCTGTGGTGTCTTGGAGCTCTTTGACCGATCGCCCGCATTCAGCAGTACCGGACAACCCAATAAAAAATCCAAAAAACGAACGGCGCGGAGTCCTAATGGAACTTCGCGCCGTTTTGTTCTTGAGGCTAAATGCCTCATCAAATTTTTGTGATCTTTGGACCTCCTCAAGTGAGGAGGTTCGGCTCACGCAAGATTTGATGGATTAGAACGTGTGAACGAGGCCGCAGTAAACCTGAGCTTTGTAATCAGAGACGTCACCTTCTGCAGCATCACCCTTGGTCTGACCGTACCCGGCACCAACATAAACGCCAGTACGAGTGGAGAGCGGATAGTTGTAACGAGCAGACACTCCATAGTACTTGTAGTCACTGTCAGCTTCATTACCCGCATATTCTTCCGAGAAATCAACGAAGTAGAGACCAGCCGTGAGCGTACCAGCACCTAAAGGAGCAGCAGCACCGAGGTGCAGACCATAGCCCTTCAAGCCCAATGCTTTATAAGTATTGTTGCTAAGCTCTGCGTCAATACCAGCAACTGACGTCTGATGCTTAAAGTACTGGGCTTCAGCGAAGAGTTGAACAACTTCGAAATCGTAGTTGCCACCGATGAAGACTAACTGGCCATCCTTGTCGAGTTCACGACCGTAAGCGACAGCAGGAGTATCACCGTTATTCTCATTAGCACCGTACTTTGTCAGTTCATAGCCAACAGCGAAAGCGGCAGGGCCATATTCGCCCGACACACCAATTGATGCATAGCGCTGGGCATGCGACGTGCCTTCATCACCGCTAAATTCGGGATCTCCGTCAGAGTTAACTTTTGCAGAAGCCTTGCTGTCCGTCTTGAACGAATACTGAGCAGTCAGCTGCAGACCGGCAAAGCGCGGAGTCTGATAGACAACCATGTTGTCATAACGATCAGAAGCCGCAAAGCCCCAAACATCACCATCGCCGCCGTCGAAAGATTCAACATAGCCCAGCATGTCATACGTGCCGCAGGACGACGAAAGGCCGCCGAAACGGCCGAAGGCAACAGAACCGAACGGGCCGGAGAGCGTCAGACCGGCTTCACGGCCGAAGAGACGGCTGCCCTGACCCATCGTACCATCGTCACCATTGAAGCCGCTTTCGAGCTTGAAGCTGACCTTATAGCCGTTGCCAAGGTCTTCGGAGCCTTTCAGACCCCAGCGGTTGCCCGTATCCCAACCGGTCTGCATGTCAAACGTGTCGCTCTTCTCAGAGGAACCGTCAAACTTGGTGGTCTTCTTGTGGAAGTATTCAAAACCGGTATCGAGAGCGCCGTAAAGCGTCACGTCAGCGGCCATAGCAGAGCCGGCAAAAACGCCGAGAACGGCGAGAGCGGTGAGAGACTTTTTCATGATGTTGCCTTCACATAGCTATACGGCTTGATCAAGCTGCATAAAGAATGGATTAGTGGGAGACCGTATGCTGCCGGTCTCCCGAACGACTCATAAACGAAGACTCTTGCAGAAACCGTTTACCTGTCGCTCCACGTATGATAGGCAAGCGAATAAGAATCGCTATTTTTTGTTTCGCTTAAAAATTTGTTATATCTTATATATTTCAATATATTACAGCGAATACAACTCCATTGTCGAAATCAATTGTTGCCCCCCCCAACAGATTTTGTCTCTTAATGCCGCATATCTCGGCAACGATATGTGTTCTCTCCCGTTATTGTCTTAGATGACGCAGAATGTCAAAACACAGTGTGCTGTGAGCATTTGCGCGCCTGTCTTTCTGATGCGGTAAGACAGGCTTTCCAAAAAATGAGTGGGCGCTCCAAGCAATGATGAACGCCGGCCGCTAAATCAAATAGAGCCGCTCAAAGCGGCTCTATATTCAGCCGAAAATTTAAACAGCTGATTCGCCGGTTTCACCCGTACGGATTCGAATCACCTGTTCAACGTCGTAGACGAAAATCTTGCCGTCGCCAATTTTGCCCGTATGGGCAGCTTTACGAATAGCATCAATGGCTTGCTCCACGAGGTCGTCGGCCACAACCGTTTCAACCTTAAGCTTGGGGAGAAAGTCCACGACATATTCTGCGCCGCGGTAGAGCTCCGTATGCCCCTTTTGGCGACCGAAACCTTTGACTTCGGTAACAGTAAGGCCGTGCACGCCCGTTTCGGAAAGTGCTTCACGAACATCGTCGAGCTTGAAAGGCTTAATCACGGCAACGATCTGCTTCATTTGATTTGACCTGAATCGAGTGGCTGCGGAACGCACCTGCGATCCGCTGTAAAAGCATAAGTCTAAAGAAAAACAAAGCCGGAGTTCCTTTCGGGACTCCGGCCTTCTTGAGATTGAATCAACTCTTCTGCGAAAGTACTTCATAGAAGCACCGCCGACAGACGAGACACATTCATTCTCAGGCCACCTTCGTCGTACGCTTGACAGAGGATTTGGCGGGTTCCGCCTCAACAGCCGGGGCAGCGGCCGGAGCCGGTGCAGCGACGGATTCAGCGGGCTTAACGGCCGAAGCCTTGCCGACGCGATATTCGTAGAGCGAAACGTCTTTGACACGGACGCCGAACTTCGGATCGTTGTTCGGGCTGTGCCAGACGTCGCGCTTCTGACGCCACGCATTGATAAAGGCGATCACATTCTGCGGCATCTTGACGGAATCAGAAAGTTCATTGACGGTGAACTGCTGACCGCCGACCAAAAAAAAGCTGCAGCTGGTGAATAAAAGGGCTCTGTTCTCCAACCTTGACGGGTTCCTGATTCTCTGCCATTTTTTAGTTTCCTAAGCATTCACGCATGCATCCGTCGGTCGAAAAAATGATACGAACGACGGGTTGTTGGAAAGGTGCAATGCACGCGTATTAGGTGAAGTACTTTATCACGACTTCCGCTGTCGCAAGTCATCATTTAGATGTTTTTGACAACAGATTGTTTTCAAGTGCCTGTACCATCTTCTCGGCAAGCTGCTCGGCAAAGGCCTTGTCATCGGCCTCAACCATGATGCGGAGCACAGGTTCCGTTCCGGACGGCCGAATGAGCACCCGGCCGCGGCCGGCTACAGCCCGTTCCGCGTCAGTGACTGTAGCAGCAAACTGAGGCAGGGAGTGCCAATCAGCACCGCGCGTGAACGGACGATTAATGAGCACCTGCGGCATCAGCTGGAGATCCGCCGTGAGCTCCGCCAAGCTTTTGCCGGTATGACGCATCGCCGAAAGAACCTGCAGAGCGCTCACGATGCCGTCGCCCGTGGTCTGTCGGTCGAGTGCGAGCAGATGCCCAGATGTTTCGCCGCCCAAAATCCAACCGCGCTCGAGCAGCATCTCAAGCACGTATCGATCCCCTACTTTGGCTCGGCCGAAAGGAATGCCGAGCTCATTGAGCCGTTTTTCCAGTCCGTAGTTGGTCATCAGCGTTCCAGCAACGCCCGCCACCATGCCTTTGGAAAGGCGGTCGCGGATCATCACATAGAGCAGCTCGTCACCGGTATAAACCCGTCCGTCAGCGTCAGCCATGATGAGACGGTCCGCGTCTCCGTCAAGGCTCACCGCCACCTGACAGCCCGCTGCCCGGCACTGCTCAGACAAATGCTCGGTGTGTGTCGCCCCTACGCCGCGATTGATGTTGAAGCCGTCAGGCGTATTGCCAACCGCGACCACATCGGCGCCAAGCTCATGAAAGACATCCGGCGCAACGTGATAGGCCGCACCATTGGCGCAGTCGACGAAGATCTTCAGGCCCTTTAAATCGATGTCGCTGTCGATCGTCGATTTGCAGAATTCGATGTAGCGTCCAGAGGCATCATCGAGCCGTCGAGCCTTTCCCAACTCTGCCGACGGAACGCAGGCGAAGCCTTCGTCAATCTCTTCTTCAATCTCCACTTCCCAGCTGTCCGGGAGCTTCTGTCCGGCGGCAGAGAAAAATTTAATGCCGTTGTCGTCATAAGGATTATGCGAAGCAGAGATAACAACGCCGGCATCCAGCCGCTGCGCGCGGGTGAGATACGCGACTGCGGGTGTCGGAATGGGACCGCAGAGAACCACATCAACGCCGGCACTTGAGAAACCGGCCTGCAGTGCGGCTTCAAGCATATAGCCCGAAACACGTGTGTCCTTGCCGATCAAGACCGAAGCGCGCCCCGTTGGGTTATGCCGCTTAAGGACTCGGCCGGCAGCCTGGCCAAGCTTCATCACGAAGTCCGGCGTAATCGGAGCTGAGCCGACCTTGCCGCGCACACCGTCTGTGCCGAAATAACGTCGCTTCATAGTGGTTCTCCTTGGGTGTTCTTCTTTGTATTTTTATCAGTGAACGAGCCGAGCTGCCGCTTTTTCAATAGCCGCCAGCACGAGGAGTTCATCACGGGTTTCAGCCACATCATGCACGCGCACGATCTGAGCGCCCAAACCGCAGGCAATGACCGCGCAGGCAGCACTGGCCGCAGTACGGTCTTTAGGGACTTCACGTCCGATCACCGCACCCAGCGCTGACTTGCGCGATACAGCCGCCATCAAAGGCTGGCCGGAGGAAGCAAAACGAAGCGTAGCGGCAATCAGTTCAAAATTGCCTTCCACCGTCTTGCCGAACCCAAATCCCGGATCCCAGCAGATGCGATCTGACGATACGCCGAGCTCACGAAGCACGGTCGTGCGTTTGGCCAAATAGTCATAAACGGCCGCAACAATGTCCGATCCGCGAGGCGCATCAAAGCCATGCATGACCACCAAGCCGCAGTCGGTGGCT
>OBXI01001252.1_pt1 | contig 15756 bp, 13 predicted proteins | sample 1538161 | NCBI WGS metagenome assembly OBXI01 (sample SAMEA2580142, study PRJEB22360) | human gut metagenome | biome: human gut; feature: human-associated habitat; material: faeces | place: Denmark | collected 2008/2010 | reverse complement strand
ACGCTCTTCCGATCTCTACATACAGGCCCAGAGGAAGACTGGATTACCAGATTATATACATATCATCCGGTCTTGTTCATTTCCACTTTGACAATCCTGAAAATGAGACAATCATTCCAGCAGGACATATAGTGTTATTTCGCCCAAAAGAGCTTCAAAAATATGAATTTTATGGTAAGGATAAGACTCAGATATATTGGCTTCACTTTACCGGAAGCGACGTAAAAAACACTTTAAGAAAATACGGATTTACAGACAATAAAAGAGTCTTTAATGTTGGAACGTCTCTTGAATATGAACAGGTTTTCAAAAGGATTATTACAGAGCTTCAAAGATGTCAGGACAATTATGAGGAAATGCTCATGCTTTTGCTACGACACCTTTTGATTATATTTAACCGTAAAATAACAACTGAGCATGTAATCAGAAATGAATTCCTTGACAGCCAGATGGATACAGCCATTACATATTTCAATACAAACTACAACCGCTCTATTAACGTGGAGGAATATGCTTCATCAATTGGTATGAGCATAAGCTGGTTTATCAGGAGCTTTCGTAAATATACCGGTAATACACCAGTACAATTTCTCACAGCACTAAGGATGACAAACGCACAGGTGCTGCTTGAAACGACATCCTACTCTATAAACGAGATTGCAGGTATTGTCGGATACAATAATCCACTATACTTCAGTCGATTATTCCATAAACAAAAAGGATGTTCTCCTTCTGAATACAGAGCCAGAAATACATAATAAAAAGACAAAAGCAGGAGCAAATGCTCCTGCTTTATCCGGCTTAAGCAAAAACCTAAACCACTTCTACCAAAATCATATTGTTCCGTCAGCAATATTATAATGCTAATTTTATCACTGTACTTTTCGTTTTAATTAATGACTAACAGATTGTAAAAGAATAATCCTTATCAGTCTCCGCACTGATACGATAATCCTCTTCCACATCAGTTCCCCAGCTGTCGATACCTCCAACACCTCTTACTGCGCCATATATGCATAAAACAGTTCTTCTTGCCGGTGGCAGTTCTTCATGGTGAAGAGCGTTTTCAATCTCAGATGCGGTATAAGGCAGACAAGAAAATGCAAATTTTTCATCATTCTTTTCAATGCGCAGTGTCTGTGATGAGCTATCTGTCCTGCTGTTATCAAGAGCCGTATGTCTTGTAATTTCAAGCCACTCTGTATCCATTCTCATACCACATTCCTGCGGAACAAGATATTGTGTAAGACTCAGATCACCGATCTCATAGACGCCTTCTTGTGCACCTGCTTTTCTGTCAGGATATGTTTCCCCGGAAAGTCCCTTATATAAATATTTGTCAGCCAATGTTGGCATAATAAATCTCATTCCAAATACAGGAAATTCAGGGAGCCCCTGTACTCCATTATAATGTACATCCACGCGAATCTTTCCGGACGCATCAACGCTATAGCTCACAAGAACAGTTGTCGCCGGAGTTGTTATGGTCTCGTATGTATATTTTACAATAATTTCATCAGCATAAACATCACCGCCATAGCTGTTATTATCAGGTGCATATGGTTTTTGCTCCTTGCCATCCATGATCACCTGTATTCCCTTACAGTCAATAAACATATCTGCCGAAAGCCAGCTTCCGCTTTTAATATGGAACTTGCTTCCCCTGTCATTATCTGTCAACGCTCTCCAGAAAGTAGGCTTTGGGCAACGATACAGCCACTCATATCCATTTTTAACGATAGATTCCAGTCCACCCTGTGCATAAGAGAAAATATAATCAAAGCCTTCACCATGTACACCTAATGTATAGTCACCATAGACCACTCTTAATTTATCTGTATAAGCCATAGTAATACCTCACTTCCTGCATTGCCGGTTTTTCTTTCCTGTCAGCAAATACAATTCCATTTGCTGAGAATTCATAGTCTGCCGGTTTATCATCAAAATCTCCGCCATAGCGTAAAACATCTTTTCCTGTAACGGAATCTTTTACCATAATTGCCTGGTCAATAAAATCCCATATAAATCCGCCATGATACATATCGTATTTGTCAATCAGCTTCATATAAGAGCCAAGTCCACCCATTGAATTTCCCATATCATGCATGAATTCGCATAAAATATACGGTTTTTTCGGACTGTTATTCAAGTATTCCTCTACATCCTCCGGTTTTGCATACATTCTGGTCTCAAAATCAGAAATAGTATCCTCATATGCCCTATTATAATAAGCGCTTTCATAATGAACTAATCTTCCATCCTTCTTTTCGGCAAAATAAACGTTCATTGCCTCGATGTCGTCTCCTGCATAGGATTCATTTCCTAATGACCAGAAAAGGATGGATGTATGGTTTTTAAAAGTTTCGAAATTGTTTTTTGCACGCTCAAGCACTGCATCTTTCCACTGTGGAATAGATCCCGGTACATTGCATGACGGTTCGATTGCCCCAAGTTTTTGGAATGAGCCATGGCTCTCCAGATTTGTTTCTGCCATCACATAAATACCTGCATCGTCGCACATATAGTACCATGGTATCTGGTCAGGATAGTGACAGGTACGCACAGAATTAATATTGTTTCTTAACATACATGATATATCTGCCTTCATGTCTTCTATACCAATGCATCTTCCTGTTCTTGCATTCCACTCATGACGGTTTACTCCCGTGATAACAAGACGTTTTCCATTCAAATAGACTACTTTATCTATAATCTCTATTCTTCTGAAACCGATATCATAAGGAATTACCTCGGCCAGTGAACCATCCTCTGCTTTAAGCTCAACATAAGCATGGTATAAATATGGATTATGATTATCCCACAGCCTGACACTTTCCAAGTCAACACAAATCGTGCCTTCTAAATGGTCGTTTTCTTTATTTAACTGTAATGACTTCTCTACTAATATATTTTCTTCTCTGTCTTTTAAAATAAAGCCAGCAGTTACATTCTGACTGTCAGTAGCGGATACCTTCATGCTGACAGATACGCTTCCGCTTTCATTATCTTGATTTAACACAGGTTTGAACCATACATCCTCCAGATGAACATCCGGAATTGCCTTCAAAGTAACATTTCTGAAAATTCCAAAAAATCTGAAAAAGTCCTGATCCTCTAAAAATGCCGCCGTGCTCATCTTATGTACCTGCACTGCCAGAACATTTCCCTTTTCCTTAATATATGGTGTCAGATCAAACTCAGAAGGTGTGAAGCTGTCCTCTGCATAACCTATAAACTGACCATTAAGCCACAGATACATAGCTTCTTCTACACCTTCGAAGCAGATATGTATTCTTTTTCCACACATGTTCTTATCCAAATCAAAGTATTTGATATAAGAGCCTACCGGATTATACTGTGCTTCTGAGAACATTCCCTCTTCTGCTCCGGTTGCCTCCATACTATATGCTCCTCTGTGGTACTCTTTTCCTTCCCACGGATACATAGTGTTGATGTAACGTATTTTATCATATCCAGCCAGTTCAATATGTCCGGGAACCATAATTTTATCGAATCCGGATGCATCAAATGTTTCCTTATAAAACTCAACAGGTCTTTCCATCACATTTTTGCTGTAAGCAAACTCCCATTGACCATTTAATGACTGTAATAACAGATTTTTTTCTTTTTTCATGTCTGAATAATCCAGATAATAGCAATGATCACTATGTGGTTCCAATTGATTTACCTTAAACACTTCCGGATTATCAAGCCATTTCATATCAGCGTTCATCTTTTTCCTCACTTTCCAATTATTGATATATAAAACCAAGAACAATAACTGCTTTGTTGTATCTAAGATATAACAAAACCCTTGCAAAGAGCAATGTAATAAATTGTACAAATCATGCACTAAATGATACTGTTATAATTACTGTATTATAAAATGAGGGTCAAAAGGCATCATTGATGCTTGCATGCAATTTAAAAAGCTCCCGTGCATTGCACAGAGAGCTTTTTAGTCCGGTTAGTACAAACATATATTAACACGCGAATTATATGATGACACTTGCTTTTCCTTTTTTTCAAATCTTTGGATTCTTGTAATAACCTGATATTCCATCTGTAGCTTGTCCGATGAACAAGAGTATACACAAGGTTCAAAACCGGTATATTCATCATCCCCTTGCGTATAATTATTCCCATAATAAAAATTCTCTATTATATTTGTCTCAAAGGAAGAATCTATTTTTGATTCAGACTCTTTTGGATCACCCATAGAATAATCACTGCCATATGTCTTTGCATATAAATCTCTCATCACTGCAGCCTGTGCCTTAGGACTATCCACATCTGCACAATAATATGTAATATAAAACGGTACTCCAAGCACCGCATCAACAGCAGCCAGCATTCTCGTATCTTCAAATGATATTATAAATATCCACGCCGATAATTCCTTGCTTATATCCGATGTTACAAAATAATCTGATATTGTGTTGTCAAAGCTATCATCCAAAGCAACTGCTGCACCATATTGCCAAGGAGCTGCTTCATATGTCTGTTCTGTTTCGCTGTCTGTATCCTTTGAATAGTTACTTTCAAGGCTTTGGAGCATAACTATATCGTCTTCACCGAGCATCTGCATAATACCTGACTGCTTCTGCAGCTCACAGGCACCCTTCAGAAAAGTCTTAATAGCCGTATAAGCCTGTCCCACCGGAATCTCAGTATCCAACGGTTCCCTTTTCTCACTATATTTCCCATTCCACAGCTCATTTACATTATCCTGCATCAGAGACATCATCTTAGTAAGCCTCTCTTCAGCTGAAATAGAATGGCTGTATGGGCTTATATCTGCGTTGCTTATTGTAGTACTCGTTTTGGCAATTTTTGCTGCTTTAAGTGAAATCAGATAATTCGGTATCATATTTCCCGCACATACAACTGCCAGAATAATGCATATACACACTATTCCCTTGATTTTATCCGGTTTTTTATCAATACATTTGCGCACTGATAAATGCTTACTTCTCATCCAATGCCTCCGCTTTCATGTCAAAATACACCTTGGTTCCTTTACCTGACTCACTCTCATAATGGATTTTTATATGATGCAGCTTAGCAATCCTTGATACAAGTGCAAGCCCAAGCCCTGCTCCATGCTCACTTCTTGATCGTGACTTGTCAACCATGTAAAAAGCCTCTGTAATACGCTCTATATCTTCAGGCGGTATTCCTCTTCCATTGTCCGAAACTGCAATACGATAAATACTGTGCGAAATAAATCTGCCTGATACATCTACCTTGCTGCCTCCTGATTTCACTGCATTGTCTATTAGATTAAGAAGCATGGTCTTAAACAGATCATATTCCAGCCACACCCATGCCTCATCCGCACTGTACACAATCTCTGTATTATGCTTTCTTGCCGCTTCATGTGCGGTTTCCACACAGTCTGCTATAATCTCAGATATTCTTGTCTCTTCAAGCCTGAAATCATTTTTATCAAGAGTGATAAGCTCCAGCAGCTTAAATGATAATGCTTCAAGCCTCATGCCCTCATTCAGTATGACTCCGGCAGCACTGTGCACCTCATCCTCGGACATTTTTTTCTGATACAGGGTATCGGCATATCCTATAATTGATGTCATTGGGGTTTTGAGCTCATGTGCGAAGTTTGCAGTAAAATCCTCCTGCTTCTTTGCCGCCATCTGAAGCTCATAAACTTTGCTTTCAAGGTTTTTCGCAAGCTCGTTGAAAGCCCTCGCAAGCTCACCTATTTCATCCTTTGTCTTTACATCACTTCTTGCTGTGTAATCACCATCTGCAAATTTTTTGGTGGTGGCTGTTAATCCGGCAAGAGGCTTTGTAATCATCCAAGAAAGTATCAATATGACCATCATACCAACAGCAAGTATAACAATGTAGTACATGCTGCATCTATACCTAAGCTCCTTCGACTCATCGAAAACCGGTGTAATATCACTTTCCGTTATCAGAATATACCTGTTATCATTCAGTTTAAAGCTGCTTTTGACATGGATATATCTGCCGCTTTGCTTTTCACCGGTATCTTTAGTATTCTCTTTTGACACTATACTGTATGTAAGCGTACCATCCTTTACCTTTATATCCTTTTGCTCATAATTACATGAATTGGCATATATCCTTTTTCCATCATCAGCAGCAAGATACATTCCTCCTTCATCTCCAACAATGGATTTTGCCGACTGCGACATCATATCTGTAAGCTCCTTATCCACATCCTCACTCTTCATATTAAGTATGACAGTTTCAATCGAGTATTTTATCATCTGATGCTGTGAAAGTGCACTGTCCTGCTCCCTTTTCACTGCATGCTCCAGTGAATATGATAGAGTCACATATTCTATCATTCCAAGGGCAACAGCCAGTATCACTGTCATTCCAAGAAACATTTTATAGAAAAATTTCATCCGCGAACCTCCAGACGATAGCCAATTCTGAAAACTGTGACAATCTTTTGATTCCAGTCAAGCTTTTTCCTTAGTCTTTGTACATGTGAGTCCAGTGTCCTTGTCTCCCCGGTATACTCCTCCTGCCATACAAGTTCATAAAGCCTGCGCCTGCTGAGTGCAACATTCTTATTCTTCATAAGCTCATACAACAGGTCGAATTCCTTTGCTGTGAGCTCTACCTGCTCACCTGCCTTTGTCACTGTACGTGATTTAGGATCTATAGCTACATCATCTATTTCCAGACGCTCTGCCATGCGCTGAGTGCGCCTTAATACGGTTTCCACTCTCGCAAGCAGCTCCCCTATCTGAAATGGTTTGCATATGTAATCATCCGCGCCCATACGAAGCCCGCGTATCCTTTCATCCACCTGTCCCATAGCAGATATTATTATGACCGGAGTATCCCCAATTCTCCTGACATAGTCAAGCAATTCATAACCATTTATCTCAGGAAGCATAATATCAAGCAGCAGCAGATCATATCTGTTCTGCTCAATTTTGTCCGCCCCTTCCTTGCCATCAAACGCTCTTTCGCATTGATATCCCTCTGCCTTCAGGGTGTTGCATATTAAATTATTTATGTCGTTGTCATCTTCCACTATGAGAATACTGGTCATAAGCTGCTCCTCTTCTATGATTACGATAGAATTATTATAGCATAAAGATGTGTCATAGTTGTAAAAACACCCTATTATTTAACTCAATAATAGGATGTTTTACCGGCACTTATACAAATATATTCTCACACATACATACTCCAGACAGCTCTAATCTGAGATGATATATTTTTGAATAACCATCTTTTGCCACTTTTTTCAATGCTGTTTGGATCATTTATTGAAAATCCTTCATCATCATAGCCTGTTATAACCATAAAATGTCCTGTATCGGTAAAATCTCCCGGTCCTACATTTATCACAATAGGATGTCCTGCATCAAGCTCTGCCTTCATTCTGCTCTCATCCAGCGCCACTGCCTTTGCTTTTACGCCGTAGTGCATGCAGCCTTCACTTATAAGCGTCCATGAACTTCCCGATCCATCTACACTGTAACCGGCTTCCTTTGAATACTTTGCTACTGCAATAGGTGATGCCTCCCTATTGTGCGTCAGATAAACCACTACCATCGAAAGTGTAGTGGGACCGCATCCGCTTGCTGCAAAGAAATTGCCGCTATACTTTTCGTAGCCCCAGCGTTTATCCCACTGCACAAATAACGGAACACTATCCATAGACGCTTCTTCTGTCAAATCAATTGTGTGTTCCTTCACATGTTCCGCCGGATAATCATACACAAACTCAAGTGCCTCTTCATTCTTCAAAGCAAGCTCCTGTAGCTGTTTTGGATATTGGGTACTGTTCATTATATCATCAAGCATTGACTGTTCATTTTGTATCTTATTATTTTCAGAGATTTTGCTATTTTCTATAACAGCATTATCATATGTATTATTTCCGGCTTCAACATCATATCTATTTGTCCTGCCATCACCTGATCTTATCATACTGCTTCCAACAGCCACAAATACAGCCACAGCTATGATACTACAGGAAAATATGATAGAACGCAGTATTTTTCTGCGCCTGCGTCTCCTTCGACGTAAATTTGCCCCATATCTGCAACATTTGTTTTGTGTCATGTCCACTTTCTACCCTCCTGCTTCTTTGTAACTGATATTGTGTATCATTACTCTATCAGAAGCATTCGTTTATTATGTTGCATACTTGTGTCATAGTTGTAAAATATTCCAATATTAAATTGTATAAATAAACTGACCAATGACAGTATTGCAGGATATTTTAACCTGTCACTGTATTAAGCAACTTTTGACTATATATTCTGTTATTTTGGCAAGTAATAATTCTCTTCGTATTCTATAATGACATCGTAAACAGAAAGGAGATGAATTTCCATGAGAAATAAATTACACAATTTTATTAATAACTTACTTAGCTTTTATGCAAGCTTCTTTACTCACAGTTTTTATCAAATGTAATGTGCATAGCATACATAAAATACCTGATGTCCCCCCATATCCTTCCACTAAAGCTATGAGTTGCATTCCAGTTTTCTTCATCCTGCAATGTCAATACGATCCTGATTCCTATCGTATTGTTCTGCTTAATCTTTGGCAGGTAATTTTCTATAACAATAAACTTGTTCCATAATAGATTAATCCAATAAATTCTTCACACATGCGATTTAACTAATTTAAAAGATCCATCCATATTATATATATTACAAGAAAAATTATTCTGATACTCATTTTTCTCGTCTTCTTTTATCAGAATGTCCGCTTCTTCCTGCTTATTCTTCCGGAGATCCTGTAATTCTTTTACAGGAATAAACTTTAATGTATTATCTTCTGCTAATACTGCCTCTCTCGGAATGTTATAGAATCCGCACCAGCATTCTTGATATGTCGGACCCCAGTCTTTCCAAAATGGCATCCAATCCCATGCATTCGCCCATCCTACCAGATAAACACTGGTATGCTCTTTTTCTCCCATCGGAGAGAACATCAACACATTATTACAACAGAACATTTACACAAGCTCTAGTTTCATTTTTCGCTTTGTTATATCTTTATGTATCTTTAAACGCCCAAATTAGAAATATTACTCTTCTTCACTCTTCTTCAACTTCGAATAATAACTATCCGCAGTATAAAGCGCCGCCACCGGATTATGCCCCAATACACGGTCTTTCGTCACTGCTGTCGTAGTCAGTGCCTCGGAATATTTGTAAAACAGACTGTCATGCCCCACACAAAGTCCGACCACAACATTCAGGTCCGTCTTCGCCTTGTTCAGAAGCTTTGCCTGCAGGATCGGATTACACATATTCACACCGACACCTTCGCAGCATTCCGGGATGCCGACCGATGTCTTCTTCTGTGTTCCGGCTTTACAGCCGACACCATACACCTCAAAGCCATGTCTGCGCAGGATATCTGCCAGGATACGGCTTTCTTTCAACAATCCGACACAGGTTGCGATTCCGATCTTTTTCGCATTAATCTTCTTTGCGAAATCCATGATTTCTTCGACACGGGTATGTTTGCAGTAATTCTCATACTCTACTTCAGCTGCAGCGATTGTTACTTTACGGTTCTCGTCTTCATTGTAGCATTCCATAGCTTCATTTAGAACTTCTTCATCCATGTGTGTTGTCAGACAGAAATCCGGATAGGTTTTATCCATTTTGTTGCAGTTTTTTACTGCGCAGTCGATACAGGACATGTCTTCTATTTTCATTTTTTCATTCTCCTTTTGTATACCTTGGTATCTACAGAGACCTGCCACTGGCAGATTCTCTAGATTAAGCTTTACTTTGTAAAATATCCTCTATTTACTTCATAATAACAAATACTTATACTACAGACAATGGTTTTCCGTTTTTATTTTCTTATTTTTTGTAGTTCTTTTCTATGAGAAACGTTCCCCGATTCAGGGTTGATTTGTCATGAATTGTCGATTCTGATTTTTGAAAAATTATTGAAAATTATCTTTTTAAACTTGAAGATATATAACAGTCTCTCTGATAGACCATCATCTTTGGATTTATACTATCATGTATTCACTAAGACCATAAATCTCCATAGCCGCCTTATATGTAATCTCGTGTAAATACATACGTCGTCCTATATCCATTCTTTCTTCTAAACTGTGCTTCATGTGACACCTCCATGATTCCATTATTATATAAGTGACTACCTTATAAAAAATGGTACTCTTATATATAAATAATGTCTATAATAATTGGGTTGGTGTCTACTTTTAGATTACCACTTCATTTCTGCTCCTTTTGGACTTCCTCCTGCCTCCCCTCCACCTCAAAGTCCAATCCGCCGCTATTTCTCACTCCACCACGCAAAAAAGGCGGATTGCTTTGCAATCCGCCAGTCTCAATCAACCAGTCTAAACCTCCATCAGCCAATTCCACCAAGTAAAGCTCCTGCAATAAGTGCAACAAGTGAAAGTGGGACAAGGACATATTTGCCAAGTGGTACAAACCACTTTCCAATAGGCTTATCTGCACCTGCATTAACAGCATCAACAGCAACCTTCTTTCCTGCAACCCAGAAGAACATAATTGCTGCGAGCATTGCGCCAAGTGGGCAGATATAGATAGATACTGCGTCCATCCAGCCTGATACAATACCCTGTATTGCAAAGCAATATCCCCGGTATTACAAGTAACACAACCCACCCAGCCACTGCAATAATTCCAACAGATGCAACACGGTTAAGCTTAAGCTTCTCCTGAATAGTTGCAACCGGAGCTTCATACAGATTAACAAGTGAGCTCATGCCGGCAAACAGAACACATACATAGAATACAATTCCTACAATCTTGCCACCCGGCATACCATTAAATACATTTACAAGATAGATAAACATAAGTCCGGGACCACCTGAAGATAACTCGGCACCGCCTGCTGCCATACCTGGAATAATAACAAATGCAGCTAATAAAGCAGCAATAGTATCAAATACAGCAACATTTCTTGCTGAAGTAACAACATTTTCCTTATCACTAAGATATGAACCATAGATAACAGTTCCGTTACCTGCGATAGACAGTGAGAAGAACGCCTGACCAAATGCATATATCCAGAGCTTTATATCAAGAAGTCCCTTAGGATTAAGAGTAAAAATGTATTTATAACCTGCACTTGAACCAGGAAGCGTGAAGATATATATTCCAAGTCCTACAAACATGATGAAAAGCAAAGGCATCATGACCTTGTTTGCTTTCTCAATTCCGCCTGCAATACCAAGTGCCATAATAACAGCAGTTACAACTATCGCGATTATAAGCCACATATTATTGCCAAATGAGCTTGCTGTACTTCCAAACATACCACCAATAGCTGACATATCATTGCCCATTGCTGAAAGCTTTCCGGAAAATGCAAGATAAGTATATTTGAATATCCAGCCAACAACTGCAGTATAGCCCATTGCCATAGCCAGTGAGCCAAGCACAGGAATAAAACCAATTGCCTCACCTGCTTTTCTCTTTCCTGTACGCATCTGCATACAGTCGCCAAATGCTTTAATAGGTCCGCCCTTAGTCGCACGGCCAAGTGCCATCTCCTCTATAACACCTGTTGAAGCTATAAGTATTACAAATATTACATAAGGTATTAAAAATGTCATACCACCCCATGCAGATACCATATATGGAAAACGCCATATATTTCCCATTCCTACTGCCGAACCGATACAGGCAAGAATAAAACCTGTACGGCTCTTAAAGCCATCTCTTTCCAATTCAATTCCGTTATTTCCCATAACTTTAGTTCCTTTCTTTCTCATATTGTGAATAGCCACATTTACTATACATTTTCCTGCAAAGATATCTTATACACAAAAAAGCAAAGAAACCATTACCCCTTCCGGGTCATGGCTCCTTTGCCTTTGATGTCTGTATAATATACCATTGTGTTATTCCTGTAAAATACATGTTGGTTATCTAACCATAACCAAAAATAATAGTTAAACTACATAATCCACATCTGCGCCAGATACATCACAACTGGCATCGTAATAATTGAAAACAGCGTTGACAGGCAGACCATACATACCGCCCGCTCATAATCCTGCCCGAATTTCTGTGCAAATATTGCCGTACTCGTTCCAACTGGTGTTGCCGCAGCAATCAGTGTAATCATTCCAATCTGACCATGTCCCACCGGTATAATATAAAGTACAAGCAGTGTAAGCAACGGAATTATTATAAGCCTGACAAACGATGCCAAATACAGGGATGGATTAAGCAGTAAGTCACAGATTCTGACACATGACAGATAATATCCCAGTACTATCATGGCTGCAGGTGTATTAAGTGCTGCAACTCCAGCCATCTTGCTGTTTATTACACCTGGCAGTTTAATTCCCGTAATAAAAAGAAACAGTCCTATAACAAGTGATATTGTCACAGGATTGACAAATACCTTTTTTATATTTATCATATCCTTGCGGCGGGTTATTATCACAATACCGTATGTCCACTGCAACAGATTAAGAATACTGGCTCTTTCAGAAGATGCTGCGCGTGCTGTCAGTGAAAGTCTTGGAGATGCCGGCGAAATAAGGCTCTGTCTCCGCTCAAGTGCAGTTCTTGTCAGCAATGTACTTAAAGATTTTATCCATGAGCACCCTCATGTCAGCTTTTCAATATCTTCTGAACCAAAAGGGTGTGACCTGCTGATTGACTCTGTCTCATCAGCTTATGATATTCCAGACAATGCACATCTTCTTATGACAGAAGAAATCTGCCTTGCCGTTTCATCATCACATCCACTTGCCCATACCGGACACATATCAGTAGAACAGATGATGGACGAGAAATTCATTAACCTTGCAGATACTCCATCTTACGCCGGAGTGTTCAATTCAATATTCTGTAAATGTAAGAAAACTCCTCAGATAGCCTACTCATGCAATGATTACATATTACAGGGCAAGCTCATAAGTCTCGGTCTTGGAGTATCATTTGTTGCCTCTGTAACATGGACAAGCAGCAGCCTTCCTGAAAACATAAGCCTGCTGCATATAGATGACTGTCCACATTTCAGAAGCATTTATTATCAGCCGCTTGGCTCATTCTGCTCAGAAAATCAGCGAATCTTCGAGCACCAGCTTGAAGAATATTTCAAGAAATTGAATAAATAATGCACCTGTGTATTTTAATGCACTTCTAATGGTGTGTCTTCACCGGCTGCAAACTGCACAACACTCTTAACTGAAGACTCAACCATGTCAGACACAGCCTGATCTGTGAAAAATGCAATGTGAGGTGTGACAATAGTATTCTGGAAAGACTTAAGTATGATGTAATCGTGATTAACAACAAGGTCATCATACTTACGGTCTGTACGGATAAAATCATCTTCACCCTCGCAGCAGTCAGTTCCAACTGAACCAATCTTGCCACTCTCAACAGCCTCAATCAGATTCTTTGTATCAACAAGTGCACCTCTAGCCGCATTTATAAGGATAACGCCATCCTTCATCTTTGCAATTGAATCCTTATTAATCATATGATATGTCTCATCACTTAAAAAAGTATGAAGCGAGATAATATCTGACTTAGCGTACAATTCATCAAGCGTTACATATTCAACATTTTCAAGGTCTTTTGCAGGGTATGGGTCATACGCAATAATCTTACATCCAAATCCTGAAAGATTCTTAATAACTGCCTTTCCAATTCTTCCTGTTCCGATAATACCTACTGTCATATTCTGCATTTCTCGTCCACATATAGGACCAAGTGAATAATCCGCTGTGTGCGAACGCATCATTACATACAAAGCCTTGCGGATACACATAAGCATAAGCATTACTGTATAATTGGCAACTGAATATGGCGAATATCCGCTGTGTGCAACACGGATTCCAAGGCGCTTTGCTGCCTCAAGGTCAACACTGTTATATCCGATTGTCCTGAAACCGATATACTTAACACCTTCTGCTGCAAGCTTTTCAAGAACAGGTGCTGACAAGTCACACATGCCATCGCACACCGACATAGCCTCACAGCCTTTGACACTTTCTATATCACCTGCTGTAAATCCGCTTCTATTAATCTGTAATTCCACCTTGTATACATTTGCAAATGTATCAAAATACTGTTTTTCATCTGGACGAACGCTGAATGCTGCTATCTTCATAATGTTTTACTCCTCCTACTTAATCCACTCGTATGTAAGTTTTCCAAGAATCTCAATTCCCTTAACAATCTGTTCATCAGAAGGTGTCGAATAGTTAAGTCTGAATCCATTAGATTTCTGGTTCTCATCTGCTAAGAACGCTGCTCCCGGAACTGAAAGAACGCCTCTGTTAATGGCCTCCCTTACAAATGGTGCAGAATCCATTCCATCTGGCAGGAATGCCATTACAAAAAGTCCACCCTCAGGGTGACCGAAGGTTACTGAAGGATGGAATTCCTTCTTCATGCACTCCATCATGAGATTACATTTATGCTCATACACCTTTCTTGAATCCTCGAGATGCTTGTCAAAATCATAGTTATTAATATATTCATTACAAATGTACTGGAAAAGTACAGTTGAATGTACATCTGTGCACTGTTTTGCAACTGTAAGCGGTCCTGTGAGCGACTTGTTGAACACAAGAAAGCCAAGACGGAATGCAGGTGCCATTACCTTTGAGAAGCTTCCTGCATATATAACCCTGCCCTCTGTATCCATTGATTTGATAGTTGGCACATTTTCACCTGCAAATCTTAATTCACCGTAAGGATTGTCCTCTAATATTGCGATATCATATTTGCAGCAAAGCTCATACACTTTTTTTCTCTTCTCAAGAGAAGTTGTGATTCCTGTAGGATTCTGAAAAGATGGAATTGTGTATAAAAGCTTTGCATCAGGATTAGCCTTTAAAGCCTCCTCAAGCGCATTTATATTCATTCCGTCCTGCTCCATTGGGATTCCTACAAGCTTTGCACCGTAAGAACGGAATGTATTAAGGCAGCCTACAAATGCAGGCTCTTCAGTAAGCACAACGTCTCCTTCATTAACAAGTGCCTTAGTTGTAAGGTCCGCACACTGCTGTCCGCCTGACACTATGAAAAGCTCATTATTCTCAAAATCAAAGCCTTCCTTCTTCTCAAGGTATTTCTTCATGGTATCACGCAGAGGTGTATAACCTTCACTCAGTCCATACTGTAATAAAGAGACAGGATTCTCGCTGAGTCCCTTTGCTGCTATCTCTTCTATCTCCTTGCATGGGAATGTCTCTGCTGACGGATTGCCACCACCAAAAGATATAATATCCTTGCTTGCTCCTAACTTAAAAAGTTCTCGTATCATCGAACCATGTACACCTGATAAACGATTAGAAATCTCGTATTCCATATATATATTTCCTCCTTCAAATACTTGCTAATGTAAAAAAGGGGCCAGAATCCCCTAAAGATTTCCGGCTCCTTTGCCTTTGATAATGGTATCATAACCCCATTTGTCATTCCTGTAAAATAAATGTTGGTTATTAAATCATAAATCGTAGTAATAGTTATTCTTTTTAAATATTATAAAATTATCAGATAACTTTTCACTTATCCCAGCTTCCCTCTTTTCTTAAGACATACGAATGCGGCAGCGCATATCACAACCGATAACACTGAACCTGCCGGTGCAGCAAGTCCCCTGTGGTTGGCAATCATCGTTATTATAATGAACGCAATCTGAATACAACCATCCTGTATTGCAACCGGAATTAGTATTCCAAGACTGACCTTAATGTCACTAATTCATATTCTGTTGCAATTCTTTTATGTTGTC